>Ga0302250_1000417_pt1 | contig 42828 bp, 41 predicted proteins | sample AAG_RA_Asp_MG_FD_193536 | JGI IMG/M metagenome (GOLD analysis project Ga0302250, IMG submission 193536) | Enriched activated sludge microbial communities from anaerobic digester in WTTP, New Holstein, Wisconsin, United States - AAG_RA_Asp | ecosystem: Engineered > Bioreactor > Anaerobic >...
TGAGTGCGAACCCTTGTCATTTGTGTATTTCATAGGAAGATTATATATCAGAACCTAGTAATGCGCAATCAAAAACGCCTTTCATCCCCCACCTCTCGGAAGGGGACTTCCCGGCGGAGATGTTAAATAGCATTTAAGAATTCTTTTTTAATTTTTAGGAAAAAATATGGGCGACACCATTAAGATCATAACCGTGATGCAGCAAAAGGGCGGTGTCGGCAAAACCACTATTGCCGTGCATCTGGCTACCCAGATCAAGGAGTTGTTCCCCAAGCTCAAGGTGGCATTGGCCGATGCAGACCCCCAGAAGAGCGCAACGGTATGGTTGAATAACGGCGCGGCAGACAGTGGTGTCAGTGTGCACCAGGTAGCCAGTGACGTGGAAGGCAAGCGGTTAATGGATGAACTGTCATCGATCGATGCCGATCTGGTGGTCGTCGACCTGCCCCCGGCCATTGCCGCCATATCGATGCGGGCAGTACTGTATGCCGATCTGATACTGGTGCCGGTCGGCGCCAGCGCCTTGGATATCGAGGCTGCCCGCCATGCTGTGGATCTCTGCAAAGAGGCCATTGGGCTTGATCCGTCCAAAAAATTCCTGTTGATTCCCAACCGTGTACAGATGAACACGGCTGCCGGCCGAGAATTGCGAGATGTGCTCGATAAATGGGGGCCCGTTTCAAAGGCCACACTCTGTCTACGGGTCGCCTATGCCGATGCCGTCATGCATGGCATCGGCATTAACTCGTTTGCGCCTGGTTCGCCGGCCTATCAGGAAATCGGCCAACTCGCTGAAGAGGTAATTCAAATGCTCGACTTGAGGTTATAGACCATGGCCCTTAAACGTAAATCACTCGCTGAATTGCACCATGAAGACCAAACGGCCCTTCAGACGCCCGGCAGACCATTCATGCCGCCCCCGCCCCCGGCGCCTCAGCCACCGGCAGCCGCGATATCGGAAAAAAGAAATCCTAAATCAGATTTCGTAAAAATGTCGATTACCGTCGAGCCGGAACTGTTTGAAGCAATTCAGGCTGTTTCAAGAGGCCGCAGAAAACAGAAACAGGAATTTACCTTTTCGGCGATCATCCGCGACGCCCTGAAGCAGTATCTGCCCAAGGCTTGATGGAAAGCCTCTCCCATCCACCCTTCCTCAGCCCCAGCACCTTGAAGCTGGTTGAAGAAGCCATGGCCATCGAGGCGGAGGAAGCCAAGGCTGCGGGCGCCCTTGGCTTCATGGCCCGCATGCTGGTGCAGGCAACCATGCCCCACCGCGACCCAGGCTCCGTTGCGGCATGGGGGCGCAGAAACGGGGCCTTCAGCTTGGTGATACAGCCCGGAGTTACCATTGATGCGCGAACACACCTGCCGCTCAGCATCGGCCTCCCCTACGGCAGTTTACCTCGCCTGCTGCTCGCTTGGATATCCACCGAAGCGGTGCGCACCAGGGTGCCAATGGTTGTGCTTGGCGACACGCTTTCATCGTTCATGCGGCAATTGGATTTGATGCCGACCGGTGGACGGTGGGGGTCGATCACCCGACTACGGATGCAGATGAAACGGCTCTTCTCATCGTCTATCTCCTGCACCTACGAAGGAGAAGACCATTGGTCAAATGCCGGCTTCCGGATTGCCGACGAGACTCATCTGTGGTGGGATCCCAAAAACCCCGACCAGGCTGACCTTTGGCAGTCCACGGTGACTTTGGGGCACAAATTCTACCAAGAGTTGATCGATCACCCCGTGCCGGTTGACATGCGCGCTCTAAAGGCCTTGCGGCGCTCCCCTCTGGCCCTAGATCTCTATTGTTGGCTAACTTACCGCATGAGTTACCTACACAAAGACACCGTCATCCCCTGGGCCAGCCTGCAGGCCCAATTTGGAGCCGACTACAAGCGTGAGCGGGACTTTAAAAACAAGTTTAGCGAAACCCTGCGCAAGGTTCTGACCGTCTATCCCGCCGCTAAAGCTGCACCAGCCGGCAACGGCCTCCTGATCAAGCCGTCACGCACGCACATCAGCCCCTGACAAAAAACTCAGATACGCCAAAACGGCCCAGCCTGACTACACACAATTTACAATGTGTATAGTCAGAAAAGATTCGCTTTCGCATCCTGAAGATCTAACCCCCAGATCTGTTGACAAACCTGTTGATAACTGCCGTTTTCCACGCATAAACGGTCGCAAGGTTACGCATAAACGGTCGCCCTTCCACGCATAAACGGTCGCAAGGTTACGCATAAACGGTCGCCCTTCCACGCATAAACGGTCGCAAGGTTACGCATAAACGGTCGCGAGACATCGTATAAACAACTAAAAAATACAAGCAGTTACATCAACCCCCTATATAGCCTTTAAAAAGCCTTTAAGACCTATAGTGAGCTACTATTAAGCCTATAAACAGGAAACATTCTGTGGAAAGCAGCGGGGGAAACCAGGACTTAAACCATGGAAACTACCAAGAGGCAGGGGGAGGGAAACTCAAGCACTACCAACAAAAACTTAAATTCAAAAGCTGCATTGAGATGAAAACCAAACAAATAAAAACTATAAACCTTACGCATATTTACTGACGCTTTGCACATTAGATGAAATACGCAGTACAGCTAACGCCATACATTCAATATGGTGAAAGCAGTTTCTTGTCCGAAATGGCAGGCGGTGAGGGGTACAGAATGAGATGAGTGGGAGTATCTTCCACCTTGGCGTCACGATAAAATTCGAGAGCTTTAGCTAAGGCTTTACGAAAATGGAAACGAAAAACACGAGTTTCAAGATAACTACTGCCAAACTGTTCCTTCAATCCCAGCCAGGGAATGCGTGTCGGCTTTTTAAGGTAAAAGAGACGGTGAGCCAGCCAGCAGTAGATATCCAGTGCAAACAGGTTCTGACGCAAGGCGTGCACCACCCGTAAATCAAGCGGCACTGGCGTTTCCTTCAGCAATTCGTAAAATCCCTCCGAGAACTCGATTACCGACTTCCAATCGCCGGATTCCGGTTCAAAAAAAGCACCTCTCTTGGCAATCGAGATCTTTTCAAAAGCATAGCCCCGCTTAGCTGCATTAGTTCGCGTCTTTCCGTCCTCTTCTAAAGGTGCGTAGAGGACGGTAAAAGTCGAATGGGCCAGGCGAGTCAGCTGCTCCTTAACCTGCGTAATCGATCCCCGCTTTCCGCCGGTTACCTTCATCTGTAGGTGATCCCGCACATACTGCGAAATTCCCTTCCCGACTTTGACATACGGTTCGCCAGTACTTTTGACTGCCGTGGCGAAATCCAACAGAACCATGCGAGGGATGGTGCCAAAAGGGACGCCGCCAATATGCACTTCACCGCCGCCAGGCAGCGGATAGGCATCGGGTGTTTCAATAAACAGGGTGCTGGAGCCGTTGGTGCGGGAGTAACGGGTGATGGCGGAGCCGTCTTCGTTTTTAAGGGCTGAATGGGGTAGGGTGCACTGGATGAAGATCGGGGTGAGGTAGCCCACTTCTCCTTCTTCCCAGGCTGACTTTATGGCCACTTCGGCCACTGTTTCGGCCACCTTTTTCTGGCGACGTGTTTTGGAAGGAGGGGCGGCAGGATCTGCCACAGTATTGAAGAGTTCTTTTAGGGGAAGTTGAGATGTAGTTTCAGTCCCACTAATTTGTCGCTGCCGTTCTAACAGCTTACGTTGAGCGTTAGCGATGATGCGTGATTCAGTTTCCTGGTCGAGCAACGACAGCTGCGGGTCGTTTTTAGACATGGAGGATCCCCTTGGACAAGTTGTCGGATTGTAGCATATTGGGTGGGGGCGGCAAGGCGTTAGCGTTTCTGCGCAGTCACATAGCCACCCTCCTTGCTCGCGCCCCGTCTTATCCCGTCATTTTTTGGAAGGGGTGTTCCTATACGCAAAAGCAACTAAAAGCACTTGACCCACTAGTCATTAAATAGTATTAAATAATTATTTAATAATATATAATAAAAAATAAATACTAAAAATTGGAGTCGCCATGGAAGAGTCTCGTGTGATCAGAAATGTAGAATTGGAAGACCAGGCTTCCCCAAGGTCTGCTCGGTATGCCATTCGTCTGCGTCAACTCGCTGAGGGGTATGTGGTGGAAACCGTCTGGGGGGGCGCCCTTGATCGAAAACACTTCGAAAGTTATTTTCGCCCCACTTTGGTAGCTGCTCAGGAAAAGTTTGAGAGGATTCTGACGGCTAAAACCAGCCGCTGTCGTTCAAGTCGGCGTCGTTACCGGTTGTCTGGGGATGGTGAACAGCTTGTGCTTACGGGGGTGATGGCGTGAGCGTTCCTCGGATTGACATTGTTTTGGTACCATATATAATACTATAATGATGCTTCAGATAATTCTCGACACCAACGTCCTTGTGACCGCTTTCAGATCATCACTTGGAGTATCGTATCGTCTGCTCGCCCTTGTTGAGAGCGGTAAGTTTAAGCTAAATGTCTCAACGCCGCTTGTTGCCGAATATGAAGAAGTATTGAGGCGTAACGTGCCGTCTGTTGATGCCCCCGCAGTGGTAGACTACCTCTGCGGAATCAGTAACAGACATAGGATTTTCTATTTGTGGCGACCGGTTCTGAAGGATCCGGATGACGACTTCATCCTTGAGTTGGCTGTAAAATGTGGTGCTATCATCGTTACGTGGAATACCAGGGATTTCAGGAAGGCGTCTCTTTTTGGGGTTGAGGTAATGACGCCGAGGGATTTCTTGAAGAAGATAGGAGAATTGCAATGACTGCAATTAACGTAAGATTGCCGGATTCACTGCATCAGATGGCAAAAAATGTTGCAACGCAGGATCATATATCCCTGAATCAGTTTATTGCCTCGGCCGTAGCAGAGAAATTGTCGGCACTAACTACGGAATGTTATCTTGAGGAACGCGCCCGGAGAGGTTCCAGGGAAACATTTTTGCTGGAGCTTTCGAAGGTGCCGCCTGTAGAACCAGAGCCGCTTGACCGTATTGAGCCTTAGGCCGCATAAATATATTTCAATAGAGCCTCTTGCAAAAGTCTTGAGCTTTGCAGTTCGTTGAGTATCTGAGGTGGAATTTGTATCAGGAGACAGTAATCCCCAGTCCTCTCGAGCATTTTTGTCACCTTTATCCGAAATCAGGGCGCACCACTCCCACGGATTTTCCCTGGCTCCTCTTTGACAATCAGTAACCAGCTGTCGTTCAAGTCGGCGTCGTTACCGGTTGTCTGGGGATGGTGAACAACTTGTGCTTACGGGGATGGTAATATAGAGTTGCTCTTGGCCTTTGGGAGTCGAACAGTATGGGAGTCAGGAGTAGCGATTGATCGGAGATGGGGCGCAGGAGGTGTTTGCAGGCAGTGTTGCTGCCGTCATCGTCAGTTATTACCCTGATGTTGACCATCTGCGGCAGCAGTTGCAGGCGCTTTCACATCAAGTTGGCAATACGATAATTGTAAATAATGGTCCTACCTTAAACCTTCCCATTGGCGATAGTGCAATTCCTTTCATCCTGATTGAGTCTGGTTCTAATATCGGTATAGCAACGGCAATAAACCGCGGTATTGATGCTGCTGGTCAAGCGGGAGCGCGTTATGTGCTCCTCCTCGACCAGGATAGTCTACCGAGTGATGGCATGGTGTCCCGCCTGTTTGCTGCTTATATGCGGCTCAGGGCACAAGGTCGATCTGTTGCAGCGATCGGGCCAGTCATTATTGACCAGAAAACCGGGCGTATCACACCATTTGCGTGCGATGTGCCGACGCACTTTGCAGAAAACGAGCTAGTCTGCCCTGTTGATCGGTTGTTATCGTCGGGATCGTTTATTGATCTTGAAATTTATGGTCGGATCGGCCCTATGGACGAGGAGCTGTTTATTGATCTTGTTGATACCGAATGGTGTCTGAGAGCTGCAAGTATGGGCTATCAGTCCTATGGGCTGCCGGCGGCGCGGCTGTACCATCAACTGGGAAGCGGGGCCGTCAAGTACTGGTGTGGGCGTTGGCGGTATCTCCCGAGCCACAGTCCCTTTCGATCTTACTATATGATTCGCAACAGGATATTGCTCTTATCCCGGCCATATATTCCGGTTGTGCGGCGGCTGCAAGAGCTGTTGACATTGCTGTATCTGCTGGTTGCTGGTGTGATGCTGTTGCCACGGCGATGGGAACGCTTGAAGATGATTGCGCACGGGATTACAGATGGTGTGCGTGGGTGTGGAGGTAAGGCCTGCTTTCTTCGCCATAGTTTGCCTAAATTGGATCATACGGAGCTGCTGTAATGCGCCAACCGGTTTCGGTCTGTATGGCAACCTACAATGGTGCGCGTTTTGTTGCGGATCAGCTCCGCTCTATCCTGTACCAGTTGCAGGATGATGATGAAGTTGTGGTTTCAGATGATGGTTCCCGCGATGAAACGCTGGCTATCATACGAGCCTTTGCAGATCATCGCATCAGGATCTTGGAGCGCACTGGCCGTCCTCGGGGGCCTGTTGCTAACTTTGGCCATGCCCTTGCCCATGCCCGCTATGACATAATTTTCCTCTCCGATCAGGACGACCTCTGGTTTGAACACAAGGTGGAAACCGTTGTGCGTTTGCTTCAAGAATCTGATCTGGTGGTGACCGACTGCACCCTGATAGATGAAAAGGGGCGCGAACTTGTTGGATCGTTTTTTGAACGACATCGTTCGCGGCCCGGCTTCTGGGCTAACCTTGTCAGAAATTCTTATCTCGGTTGTTGTATGGCCTTCCGTCGTTCACTGCTTGAAAAGGCGTTGCCTATCCCCTTACAGGTTCCGATGCATGACATCTGGCTTGGCATGCTGGCTGAGTGGTACGGGCGTCCCTGTTTCCATCCTGAGCCGCTGGTGGCATACCGACGTCATGATACCGCGGTTTCTACAACCGGCGCCCGCAGTACCAACTCGTTGTGGCAGAAAATTGCATTGCGCTGCCGCCTGTTGTTGTGTCTGGCGCAGAGGATTTTGCAAAGGCGGGCGCCATGAAGCTATCAGTGATCACGGTTAGCCTTAACTGCCAGGATACAATTGCGGCAACAGCACGTTCGGTATGTGAGCAGAGTTATCCGGACATTGAATATCTTGTGATTGACGGAGGATCCCAAGATGGGACGCTCGCTCAGATCGAACTCTACAGGCACCGGATTGCAACCGTACTCAGCGAGCCTGATCAGGGGTTGTACGATGCGATGAACAAGGGAATTGCCCGGGCAACCGGTGACGTGATCGGCTTTCTGCATGCCGGTGATCTATACGCTGATAGCGAGGTGCTGGCCAGGGTTGCCGAGGTGTTTACTGATGACGCTGTGGCTGCCTGCTATGGTGACCTGGTCTATGTTGATGCCCAGGATCAGCACAAAATTACCCGCGATTGGCGCGCCGGTCTGCTGACTCGGTGCAAATTTTACTACGGCTGGATGCCTCCCCATCCCACCTTTTTCGTAAGGCGTCGGCATTACCAGCAATATGGTGGCTATCGGCTGGATCTCGGCACTGCCGCAGATTATGAGCTGATGCTGCGCTATCTGCTGCGCCATCGGCTGCAAGCGGTCTATCTGCCACGCCTCCTGGTGCGGATGCGGTCTGGGGGGGCCAGCAATTGCTCTTTTGGCAGTCGTTTGCGCGCCCATTGCATGGACTGGAAGGCTTGGCTGGTTAACCGGTTGCTGCCCCTTCCTTGGACTGTCCCCTGTAAACCCCTGCGCAAGCTCGCACAATGGTGGCTTCCAGTGGCCATGCGGCAGAAATCAACAAGACTTTAGTGTGTTTTTGCGGTAAAGTTTTTTTGATCAGTCCAATGAAAGAACGGAGTTTGTTTCCGCTTGCAGATAGTATGCTCTTAACCTTTTTTTCTGCCATTTTCAGCTCAATGTTCACGGCCTTGCTGTTAGTTCATTATATCCGTGTCCACCAGCGGCTGACTGGCGACAATCCCCTTTCTGGCCCGCAAAAGTTTCATATAGGCCTTACGCCGCGGATTGGCGGTGTCCCTATATTATTCGGACTTTTTATCGGTGGTATAATTGCCATCGTGCGTGGGTTGTTACCCTTGCATGGTGCGGCCAACTTGCTGTTTTCCGTCGCGCCCATTTTTTTGTTAGGCATTGCTGAGGATATATCCAAGCGGGTATCCCCGTTTTGGCGCCTGCTGGCCTCATTTCTCTCAGCGGGGCTTGCCAGCTGGTTGTTGGGGGCCACCCTTCCCCGGGTCGGGGTTCCCGGCCTCGATACTTTGTTTGCCCAGTACTCGGTAGTGGCGTTGGCATTCACAGTAATTGCGGTGGGTGGCATGTGCCACGCTATGAATATTATTGACGGCTACAATGGGCTGGCAAGCGGCGTGACTGCCATGGTTTTGCTTGCATTGGGGTATGTCGCTTTCAAGGTGGGTGATCTCAGTCTCGTAATGCTGTGTTTGGCCAGTGCGGGTGCTGTCATTGGTTTTATGGTCTGGAACTATCCCCGCGGCCTGATCTTTGCCGGTGATGGTGGCGCCTATCTGATGGGTTTTTTAATTGCGGAATTATCGGTGCTGCTGGTTGTGCGCAATCCTGCGGTTTCCCCGTGGTTTCCGTTCACCTTGGTTGTGTATCCTGTTTGGGAAACGTTTTTTACCATGTACCGGCGACGGGTTGTGCGGGGGCAGGCCGCTGGTTTGCCTGACGCCTTGCATCTGCATCAAATGGTTTTTAGTCGCCTGGTACGCTGGATGGTTGGTAGGCGAGAGGCGCGTCACCTGCTGAGGCGCAATTCAATGACGACGCCTTACCTGTGGGGCATGGGGCTTTTGACAGTAGTCCCCGCAGTGCTGGCGTGGAATATGCCTGCAGTGTTGCAGGTTTGCTGTTTGGCTTTTGTCCTGTTTTATGTGTGGATTTATGGTCGTTTGGTGCACTTTCGTGCCCCCCGGTGGCTAGTGCTTCACAAAGATTGTAAATAATATTTATTATTTAATTTTTGCTATTTAATCTTTATTGTTTTTTGTGCACTTCATTGACTTTACTCACCCTAATTCTTATATAATGAAATGTTACGCTTTTTTTAGCTGAACTCAAAAGCCCACATAGCTCAGGAGGTAGAGCACTTCCTTGGTAAGGAAGAGGTCTCCGGTTCGAGTCCGGATGCGGGCTCCAGTTCTTTTGCGTACCACCCTTGAAAGGCAAAAGGTTTCAGCCTGCCCATGCGTGCATTCCTTCGCAAGTTTCTCCCCTTTTTCGTAGCAGCGGGTGTCTTCAGTTTTTTCATGAACATGTTGCTGTTGACCCCCTCGCTCTACATGTTGCAGGTTTATGATCGTGTGTTAGGCAGCCGGAGTGAAGAGACCCTTTGGTTCATCACCTTGCTGCTCGTCGTTGCCTTGCTGGTGATGGGCGCCATGGAACTGGTCCGTTCTCGCCTGCTGGTACGGGCCAACAACGCGATAGATGCCCAACTCGCCCCTTATCTGTTGCAAAAAATGGCCGAAGGGGCCACCTCGCCGGAAGGGAATCAGTACTCTCACGGACTCAAAGACTTAAACGCCATCAAAAGCTTCCTGACCGGCACCGGTATCCTGGCCATGTTTGACGCCCCCTGGATGCCGATCGCCATGCTGATCCTCTGGTATATGCATTTTTATCTGTTTCTGGTGGCCCTGGTGGGTGCGCTGCTGATGGTGGCTTTGACCATCCTCAATGAGTATTTGACCCGCAAGCCCCTGGAAGAGGCAAACAGTGCCGGCCGGGCCGCTGGACGTCATGTCGAGATAGCCCTGCGCAACGCCGAGGTGGTCAATGCCATGGGCATGCTCAAAGGCGTAGCTCGTCGTTGGGCCGGCCTGAATGATCTGGTGATCGCGTTGCAATCCAAGGCCAGCAACCGGGCCGGTACCGTCTCCGGCGTAACCAAGTTTGTCCGGCAGGCCATTCAATCGCTAGGGCTTGGTGTTGGTGCCTATATTGTCTTGCGTGAACCAACTTTTACCCCGGGTATGATGATCGCCGGCACCATCGTGCTGGGTAAGGCCCTGGGGCCAATCGAGCTTTTGATCGGCGGTTGGAAAGGCTTCCAGGAGGCGCGCATCGCCTATAGCCGGCTTGATGCGTTTCTGAAGGCTCAACGTCTGGAGATTGAGCCGATGGAACTGCCGGCGCCGACCGGCCAAATAGCCCTGGAAAAGGTATCATTCGGTATTCGTTCCACCAACAAGGTGATCATCAAGGATATCAGCTTCGGTCTGGCCGCTGGAGATTGTCTGGGGATCATCGGCCCCAGCGCCGCCGGCAAGTCCACCTTGGCCCGACTGCTGGTGGGGGTCTGGAAACCGCTGCAAGGAACCATACGCCTGGATGGCGCCGATATGAACTCCTGGACACCGGAACGGTTGGGGCCATACATCGGCTACCTGCCTCAGGACATCGAGCTGTTTGCCGGCACAATCGCCGACAATATTGCCCGCCTGGAGGAGCCGGATGCGGACAAAGTGATTCGGGCCGCCCAGTTAGCCGGCCTGCATGAGATGATCCTGCGGATGCCAAAAGGCTACGACACTTACATCGGCGAGCAGGGCGCCGTCCTGTCCGGTGGCCAGCGTCAGCGGATCGGTTTGGCCCGGGCCCTGTATGGTGACCCTAAATTGGTGGTCTTGGATGAGCCCAACGCAAGCCTGGACACCGAAGGTGAGCAGGCGTTGTTGATGGCCATGGCGTACCTGAAGCGGATGGGTACCACGGTGGTGGTGATCACCCACAAGGTCAGCCTGTTGTCCAACGTGGACAAACTGCTGGTGATGCAGGATGGCGCCCTGGCTGTTTTCGGGCCGCGGGATGGTGTGTTGCAGCATCTGGCCCAACAGCAGCAAAAGGCTGCAGCGGCACAACAGCAGCCCCAGGTAGCCGCGCAGCAAGAGCAGGTGCCGGCGTCGACCGAACCGGCCCCGGAAGAAGATGAGCAGCCCGCAGCAGAGGGCACAGATGGTGAGGAGGTGCCCCGTGGCTAAGATAAAACAGTCGACAGTCGCTCTTGAGGCCCCCAAGCGGGACACCCGTTTTTCACCCACCCCGATCATCATGGCCGGCGTCGGCGTGCTGGCGCTCTTCTTTGGCGGCTTTGCCCTGTGGGCCTTTCTGGCGCCACTGCATGCTGCCGTCCATGCCCAGGGCGAGGTGGTCTTTCAGAGCAAACGTCAGGCGGTGCAGCACCTGGAGGGCGGCATTGTCAAAGAGATTCTGGTTAAGGACGGCGACCAGGTCAAGGCTGGTCAGCCTTTGATAGTGCTGGAAGATGATCAGGTCAAACCGATTGTGGATATGCTTGAGGGTCAGGCCGCAGCAGAAGCCGCCACTATGATTCGGCTGGAGGCTGAAAAGAACGATCGCCCTACCGTCTCCTTTCCCAAGGGAATCCCGGCCAACATCGTTCAGACCGAAACCAAGCTGTTTCAGGCCAAGCGTGAGGCCTTTTTGAAGCAGCTTGAGGTGCTGAAGAGCCAGATTGAACAGACCCGTGAGATGATCAAGGGCGCCCAGGAACAACTGATCGCCAAGAACCGGGAAATCGCTGCTTTAAAGGAGCAGCTCGAATCAAATCAGACCCTGCTCAAGGATGGTTATGTCACCAAGACCATGGTGTTGCAGTTGGAGCAGCTTCTGGCTGAAAAAGTCGGCGAACGTGAGCAGATCAACGGCAACATAGCTGCCAACACCCAGCGCCTGGCCGAGTATGAGCAGCGGATCCTGGCCGCCAAGACCGATCGGATCCAGCAGGCCGCCAACGAGATCAAGATCAGCGCCATGAAACGGCTGGAGCTGGAAGAGCGGGTGCGCCCTTCCCGTAATATGCTGGAGCGACAGATCATCCGCGCCCCGGTGGCCGGCAAGGTGGTGGGCCTCAAGGTGTCCACCATCGGCGGCGTGGTGGTACCCCGCGAACCGCTGATGGAGATTGCGCCGATGACCGACCAGCTGATCATTGAGGCCAAGGTGATGGTCAACGACATCAGCGACCTCAAGCTGGGCCAGGAGGCCGAGGCCACCATCACCGCCTTCAAGAGCAGCAGCACGCCGCCGATCATGTCCAAAGTAACCTATATCTCGGCCGACCGCCTCACTATGCCCACCGCCCAGGGGCAAATGCCGTATTTTTCGGTTTATCTTGAGCCGGATCCGGCCTCGGTAAAGGCGATTGGCGAGCCTCTGGTGCCCGGTATGCAAGCCCAGGTCTCCATTGCCACGCGGCCCCGCACCGCCTTTGATTACTTCATCGGCCCGCTGCGCGACCGGATGGGAAAGGCCTTCCATGCGAAATAGGCTCAGTTGCATAGCGTTTGTGGCAGTAGCCCTGCTGGTGCCGGCCACCCACCTGCAGGCCGAGGAAAAAGCCGCTGTTGACCAACCGGGGATCATGGAACTGTACGATCTGGCCAAGGCTAAAGATCCGGTGGTGGGTAAAGCCGAGGCCCGGCTTGAGGCCGGCAAGGCCGACCGCGCTTTAGCCTGGGCGGGGGTATTGCCTAAGGTCAGCGCCAGTGCGACCCAGCGCAAATTCTGGCATACCGTGCTCGACTACGGCCCCAGTACCATTGAAGGAACCTATACCGGCTATAACTACGGCATCGGTGGTCAGCTGCCGCTTTTCAACGCAGCGTCCTACTTCCAGATTGCTGCGACCCATGCCGGGGTGAAAGGTGTGGAGGCCGGTGTCGATGTGGCCCGGCAGGATCTGCTGGTTCGCCTGGTAGACGCCTATGTGGCCCTCTTGAAGGCCCAGGCCGACGAGCAGCTGTATCGTGATGAGCTGCACCGGGTCGGCAAAATCCTGGAACAGGCCGAAGCCTTTCTCAAGGCCGGTACCGGTGATATCATCGCGGTCTATGAGGCCAAGGCCCGTATGGACAGCGCCGCCGCCGACCTGATCAAGACCGAAGCCCAGCGCAGGATTGCCGAACAGGCCCTTGCCGGCCTGACCGGCATCACCGTCACCAAGGTCAAGGATCTCCCCGTCGGCACCCCGGTGGGGCCACAGCCCAATGATCTTTCCTGGTGGCTCGAAACCATGCAAAAGCAGAGCCCGGCCATCCGTCAGGCACGGGAAGACTTGCGCGCCGCAGCCCACAGCAGCAGCGCCAGCTGGTCGGGTCACCTGCCCACAGCACAGCTGCAGGGCGGCTACACCGTTGACAAGGGCAGCACCTTCCTGCCGGAAGTAGAAACCAAGCAGTGGTATGTTGGCGCCAGCATCTCCCTGCCGATCTTTTCCGGTGGTGAAACTGCCGCCCGTACCCGGCGTGCCGTAGCGGCCGAATCAGAGCGGCGTTTTATACTGGATGACACCCGGGAACAGAACACCAGGCGGCTGAAAGAAGCCTTTCTTAACCTGCAGTACAATGTCAGTCTGGCTGAAGCCTACAAGCGTAAGCATGAATCCGGCGAGATGCAATTAAAAGCCACCCGCAAGGGCCGTGAGATCGGTACCCGCAACGCCATTGACCTGTTGAATGCCGAACAGACCTATGCGGTTGCCCGCCGCGACCTCAGTAATGCCCTTTATGATAACCTGGTGCGCCAGTTCGAGTTAAAGGCCGCTGCCGGCATTCTCAGGGAAGAAGACCTGCAGGCCTTGGGCGTAACCACAGCCGTCCCGTCAGCACCAACAGCGGGTATTTCTACGGATACGAGCGGCAGTTAGGCCGATGGTTCGTTTCCAACTTTCTCCTGTAGAGATAGGGGCCAGCCTGTGGCGCAACCGGAATCTGGTCAAAGTCCTTGTCAGACGCGAGATCATGGGCCGCTATCAGGGGTCGCTGCTGGGAATGCTGTGGTCGTTCTTCAACCCGGTCTTCATGCTGGCAGTCTACACCTTTGTCTTCAGTGTCGTTTTCAAGGCCCGCTGGGGCACTGGCGGTTCAGGCTCCAAGGCGGAATTCGCACTGGTGTTATTTGCCGGCATTCTCGTTTTTAACCTCTTTGCCGAATGTATCAACAGGGCGCCAGCGCTGATCCTCAGTAACCCCACCTATGTTAAAAAGGTAGTCTTCCCGCTTGAAATCCTGCCGTGGGTCAACCTTGGGGCTGCCCTGTTCCATTTGCTGATCAGCTTGGCGGTCTGGCTGTTGTTTTCACTGTTTATCTTTGGTTTCCCCCCCTTAGCCAGTCTGCTTTTCCCCTTGCTATTGGTGCCGCTGGTACTGATAACCATGGGACTGTCATGGTTCGTAGCCTCTTTGGGGGTGTTTCTGCGGGATGTCAGCCAGGTGATCGGCATCCTGACCACCGCCCTCATGTTCCTGACCCCGATCTTCTATCCCGTCACTGCTATTCCGGAAGCATACCGGCGGCTGCTTTACCTGAACCCGCTGACCTTCATCATCGATCAGACCCGTGATCTGCTTATTTTCGGCAAAGGGGTGGCGTGGGGTCACTGGGGGCTGCTGACGCTGGCCTCCGCGATGGTGGCCTGGTTCGGTTTTGTCTGGTTTCAAAAGACGCGGAAAGGGTTTGCCGATGTCCTCTGAAACCGTTATCAGTGTCCGTAATCTGGGTAAGTGTTACCAGATTTATGATAAGCCGCGTGACCGCTTGCTGCAGATGTTTGCCCGGGGGCGGAAAAAGTACTACCGTGAATTCTGGGCCCTGCGGGACATCAGCTTTGATCTTGCCAGAGGCGAGGTGCTGGGCATTGTCGGCAAAAACGGCGCGGGAAAATCGACATTGCTGCAGATGGTTTGCGGCACCCTTTTCCCGACGGCCGGCACTGTAGAGGTGCAGGGACGGGTTGCGGCGCTGCTTGAACTGGGGGCCGGTTTCAACCCCGAATTTTCCGGGCGGGAAAACGTCTACCTGAGTGCCACCGTCATGGGCTTGTCAAAAGAAGAGATTGATGAGCGCTATGATGCAATCGTCGCCTTCTCCGGCATTGGGGATTTCATTGAACAGCCGGTAAAAACCTATTCCAGCGGTATGTATGTCCGGCTGGCTTTTGCGGTGGCCACCAGTGTAGAGCCGGACATTTTGATTGTTGACGAGGCCTTGTCGGTTGGTGATGGTGCGTTTGCACGCCAATCTTTTGACCGGATCATGGGCCTGAAGGAACGGGGGGCGACCATTCTGTTCTGCTCCCACTCCATGTATATGCTGGAAGCCTTTTGTGCCAAAGCTATTTGGCTGGAACAGGGACAGATGCGGATGTTTGATGTGGCGCAGCGGGTTACAGCCGCTTACCAGGCATCATTGGATGCAGAAGCAATCAATTCATCAGGCCCTGAAAGAGCCCTCTCATTGGCGCAAAAAAATGGGCGAATTTTAAAGGTATATGCCGAGAGTGACGGTAGTGTCGGCACCTCTTTACGGCTGATTTCGCTCAAAAGTAAATTGAAGATAACGCTGGAATTCAAGCAGGAACCGTCATTGCCCCCTTCGAGCGTGCTTCTGGGTATAGCCAATGCCGCCGGTATAACGGTAGCAAGCGTTAGCTCCCGTGATGATGGAGTTAAACTTGCAATTAACAGTGAAGGGATAGGGCACGCAACGGTAATTTTCCCTGAGATACCTTTGCTTAAAGGAGAGTACTCCGTCACCGGTATTGTGGCCTGCGAAAGAGCCATGCATGTGTATGATATTGCCGAGCGCTGTATTATGTTGCATGTAACCCAGGAAGGTCCGGCCCAGGGGCTTGTGGCGCTTCCTCACGCGTGGGGAGAATAGGATGAACCGGATGCTTAGCTTTATCACCTGTGCAACTGATCCTGATCTCTTGCAGAGGTGTCTGTTGGCATCCCCTTGCCTTGCCTCCGGGAACTATAATCAGCAGATCTATATGCGTGCCCCTTCAGCCGGGGCGGCATTCAACCGTGAAATGATACAACAGCAACAGGTTCGTTGGCTCGTCTGGGTTCACCAGGATGTATTTCTGCCGGACGGTTGGGATGCCCGTTTTATCACAGCCATTGCAGAGGCGGAATGTTGTTTCCCCCGGCTGGCAGTGGTGGGAATATACGGTGTTGCCGGAGTGGGGTCGCAGGCGCGGCGTGCCGGTCATGTGCTTGATCGTGGAACGTTACTCCAGGAGCCTGCTTGCCTGCCTTGTCTGGTAGACAGTATTGATGAGCTGTTGTTTGCCGTACGGACGGATAGCGGTCTGCGGCTTGACCCTGCTCTTGGTTTTGATTTCTACGGAACCGACCTGGCCTTACAAGCCCAGGAGCGAGGATTTCAGGTTGCTGTTGTTGATGCCTATTGTGAACATTGGTCGACAACACCGAGAGAAGCAGCCCCGTCTCCGGCGGTATTGAAACGGGTAGCTGCAAACGGAAAGGTCTTTGAAGATAAGTGGGCGCATCGCCTCCCTCTGGAAACCCCCTGTTTCTCAATCCGACAGCCTGGTGATGTCGCAGCCCAGTGTTGCTCCTTTGGCGAATTGCCGAGTCATGTCGCAACAGCGATTTAGCGGTATATCCGGTGCTGTCATCAGGTTTCTGCACCATGTCGATTATGCATGGTTGTTGCCGTTGCTGGCCCGGCTGCCTTTGGGTATAGGGTACCAGCTGGCCCGGCTACGCGGAGAAATTAACGCACGCTTGGGGAGAGACTGGCGTTCAATGGCGCTGGGGACTCGTCATATTGCCCGACAGTCTGCTGCCGGTTACCGAATACTTCGGCCCCAGGCCACAGAACAGGAACTGCAATCGCTGGTACAGGAGCGCTTTCGTGCCGAAAGCCTCGAAGAGTTTGAAGGGTGCTTGATGGCTGCAGGCAGGGTGGCAGGGATCAGGCATGAAGTTACCCCATCCGATTTTACCGACATTTGCAAACAGCAGGATCGCGGTCTTGTCTTGCTGACCCCCCACTTTGACAGCTTTTGGCTAGGAACGGTTTTTCTGGCCCAAGCCGGCATGAAGGTGAATGCAATGACATCAGCAGTTACCCATGACCATCGGGTTATAGCGGCGGTTCAGCAGCACTTCTACAAAAAATACCGCGGCATGGAGCGCCTGCTGAATGGGGGGCGGATGCTGAATATGGAAGAGGGGCTACGCCCTTTTTATCAGATGCTGGAGCGTAAGGAGTGTCTGGTGATACTGGCCGATGCGCCGGCAACGGTCAATAGTTCAGCCGCAACGCCTTATTTTCTGGGCTGCCGCCGCCGGTTGGCAGGCGGCGCCCTGCGATTGGCCCGTAAGACCGGCAGCGATCTGGGGGCCTTTGTTTGCCGCTATCTCAAGCCAGGCCGGTACCTGCTCAAGGGAGGCCCGATCGTCGACGCCCACGACCCGCAGGCCTTTGATCAGGTCTATCGCTACCTGTCCGACGAGATAGCGGCGGCCCCCGGCAGGTGGTGTGCGGCAGATATGTTGCCGCTGATGACACCGGTTGACAATGGAGCGCCGTCTTGACGGTGATACAACGTCACCACTTAAGTCATGCTGTGTTCTGGCTTATTAGCTACCTCCTACTAACCTCTATCTTCTATGGTTCGACACTGGCGGCCTGGTGGTGTTGCGATGATCCGCAGATACTGAAACACGCCCTTCGTTATAGTCCTTGGGAGTATTTTGCCGTACCGGAAGCCTGGCGTGCCCTTGTCCCCTACAGCCTAACACCATGGCTCAGCCTCACCTACGACCTAGATCATGCCCTTTTTGGACTTAAGCCTCTCGGTTACTACGTCCATAACCTGCTCATCATTACCCTGTGCGCCTGGCTGATCTGCCTGCTTGCCCGACAATGGGTGCCCAGCCGGTATGCCTTTGGCGGCGGCGTATTATTTCTGCTTGGCGTGCCGGTCATGGTTGCCGCCCACCAGCTGATGGTGCGCCACTACATGGAGGGCCTGCTCTTTTATCTGCTTGCGCTGCTCTGGCTTGTGCGTGCGTTTAAGGGGCAAGAAAGGCGATTTGGCCGGTTAGCCGGTATCGCTTTTGCCGTTGCGGCCACCGCAAAGGAAATCTATCTGCCGTTGGGCCTGATTCCATTTCTTTTGCCCTTGGGAGATTTCAGGCATCGTCTGAAATCCGGCCGGCCGTTGCTGCTGGTGATGCTCCTGTACGTGCCCTGGCGTTGGTATATGCTGGGCGATCCGGTGGGCGGCTACACCCCGGTAACGGCATTGGGCCGTGATGACGTACTCAGCGCCCTGGGCCAGTTCACCAACATACCGGCCCTTCTGCTGGCATGGCCGTGGCTGCCGTTGTCAGCTGTGGCACTTTGTATCGGGCTTGTGATCCGGCGCACCCGGCAGTGGTGGCTGCCGTTGTTGTTGGTGTTTCTGGCACTGGCGCTGCTGGCCCCCCTAATCCCCTTGGCCCGTCATCCCGGTATTGGGGCCGGCTCCGAGCGCTACTTCATCGCCCTGTGGGCAGCACTGGCAGTGGGGTCTGCCCTTCTTGCCGGGTTTATTGCCGCAGGTCGTGGTATGCGTTATCATCTTTTCAGCGGTGTGCTGCTGGCGGTGCTGTGCTGCTCGGCCTGGCAGCAGGCCGAAAAAGTACGGGCTACCCTGCTGCCGCACCTGCAAGAACAGTCCGTCCAGGGCAAGGCGCTTATTACGGCGGGCGAGGGCGACAGCATATACCTGACGCCGGCCGTTGCCGCATGGTATGTTTCAGGCATCATCGACCTGCAGCAGGAGTTTGGTCGCAGCCTACACTCCCCCCATATAATCCTGGATGAAATAGATCTTTATCGTCAGCCTCTGCTGGGCAGGCGAGTGTTGCGCTATGACCCTGCAACACAGACAATGGTTGATCGCACCTCTTCAGTGCCGCAGATCCTGGGGGCGTGGCATGCAAAGATTCAGCCCCGTCTTCTGGCGATAACAATGGAGTTCAATCCTGCCATAAAAACGCTGCATTGGCAGCTTGGCCCTTATAGCCAGGGCCAGTACACGCTATTGTCCGAGTTTGGCCGACAACCGCTACCGCAGCAGGGTTCGTTGCGTATGGAAAAACCGACTGAGAGTATTTTCCGTTTCCGCTATGATGCGCCTGAAGGTTGGATTGCCTACACGCCGCAGCTCAGATTCGTTACGACCCCCCAGGGGATCAGTCGTCTTGTTATGCAGGGGCCTGGGCTTAAGCCGGGTGAACTAATGAGAAAATTAGATTAACAACGGGTGGGGGACGCCATGACGCTAGGCAGCAGACTATATGAGTTTTTTGATCGCACAACCAAGCGTAGTGACACCAAGGGGCAACCGGCAGACTCGCCAGCTTCGGTATTTGACCCTTTGCTCTACAGCCTTGAAACTCCCAAGCCCCAGCAAATTGTTTTCGGAGGGCTGAATTGCTTTTCCGGTTGGATAGTATATCTGGGCGCCAAAGTTGTTGCCGCGCTTGAAGTAGGCCAGGCAGACAATTCTTTTGGCCCGTTCTCCGTCAACTTGCCGCGGCAGGACGTGGCTATGCATATTCCTGCCGTCCCGGCGGGAAAAACCTGCGGGTTCAGCTTTGAAATACTATTGCAGGATGCAGAACCCCTTGTTTTTACGGTTGTGTACGAAGACGGATCACGCGAAGACCTTTTTTGTTATGAACTTCAAAGCCTCAAACAGCAACAGGAACAATGGCGTGGGTGGAAAGAGCAGCTGGCTGATCTGCCCCAGCCATCCTGTGAATTGGTTTACCTCACCCAAGGCATCACCAACATCACCGAATACCAGAACAGTATTCTGCCTGCCGTTTCAACAATGCAAAACTACCTTGCCTTGGCTGGTGTATCCCTTGAAAATCTGCGCAATCTGCTCGACTTTGGTTGTGGAAGCGGTCGTTTGTTGCTGGGATGGCATATCATGCGACCGGATGTGGTTTGCTGCGGAACTGATATCAATCAACGATTGGTGGGCTGGGCACAACGCTACCTGCCCCCGGCCATGCAGTTCGATAATGGTTGTTTGCTGCCGCCGACACGTTACGCAACCGATAGTTTTGATCTTATTTATGCCATATCGGTCTTCACCCACTTGAACATTCAAATACAGCAGCAATGGATAGCAGAGTTTTGTCGTATATTGCGCCCGGGAGGGTATCTGCTGGTAACCTTGCACGGTCCTTTATATGCCCATAGAGCATTCCATGACGCTCCGGATATGCTGCAGGCATTTGTCGGCAACGGCTATGCAGCCATCGGCGATGAAGAAGGGTCGAACAGCCTGGCCACGTTCCATGCATGTGCATTCGCCGAGCAGCTTTTCAAGGGATTCCGTTTACTGGCCTATCATCCGCAGGGGCATCTCGGGGAACAACGGATTATATTTCCTGTAGCTCATTCGCAGGATGTGTACGTTTTCCAGCGTATTGGAGGCTAAGGTGTCCTGGTGGCGTGCCCTGCTCCTGTCTTTGGTCAGCCTTTATCCGCTGCTGTCCAACTGGCTCGACCTACGCCTGCCGGCCACCCACGAAGGGTATCGCTACCTCCTGCTGTCGGACTGGTTTCGTGACGCCATAGCTGCAGGCTACTGGTATCCCCGCTGGCTGCCCGAGATGAACGGCGGTTTTGGCTATCCGGAGTTTATCTTTTACCAACCGGCTTACTTCTTCCTCAATGCAGCCGTTTCGCTGCTGGCTGAACCGCTGTTTATGCGTCAACTGCTGACGTTGAGTGTGATCGCATTACTGGGTGGGATCGGTGTGTATCTGCTGGCCCGCCGGTTCACCTCCCCAGGATATGCCCTGCTGTCGGTTTTGCTTTTTCAGATCGCGCCCTATGTACACACCAACCTGTTCGAGCGGGGTGACCTGAGCGAATGGATGGCCCTGGAGCTTGTGCCCTGGCCGGTCTACTTTGTGCTGCGGCTCTGCAGCGAATATGGCGTCGAACGGCGTCTGGCGCATTGGCTGGGGCTGGCGGTTTCAACGGCTATTCTGTGTTACTGCCACCCGGTAGCGTTGATGTTTGTGCCGCTGCTGCTGCTCAGCATGGGCGCTTATTGTCTTCTGAAGTGTCCGATGCGCCCTCCCCTCTTGGCGTGGGGCGAGCTTCTGTCGGCCGTCTGTTTTGGACTGGCATTGAGCTCGCCCTACTGGCTGACCGTCATACAGATGAAGCCGTACGTTAATGTTGCAGCAGTGCTGGATGGGTTTGTTGCCGCGCATAACACCGTTGGAGTACGGCACCTGCTGTTCGGCAGTCTCTACGGCGAGCCATTCCGAGAATATCTGGGGTTTCCTTTTGTACTGGCTGCCCTGCTTGGCTGGTGGTGTGGTCGCAAACAGCCCGTTATCTTCAGTGCAGGTGTAGCCTATCTGCTGCTGATACTGCTGATCACCCCGGCCGGTCAATGGTTCTGGCAGCTCTACCCCTTTTCCCTCTTGCAATTTCCCTGGCGGTTGGCGGTCTTTGCGCCGCTGCTACAGACAATCTGTTTCTTTGGTCTGCTTTCGTGGCGGGAAGATCAAGCCCCGATCAAGCACTATTGGCTGGCCGGCGGTTTTTGCTTGCTGCTGCTGTGGTCGCGGCACGGGCATTTTGGATGGAAACCGGCTGCCCCCCCAGGCTCTCCGGTGCGTTTTGATCAGCAGGCATTGGCCTGCCTGCGTAATTTTGCCCAGACCGGCAGTCCCGGCCGCTATGTAACGACCCTTGATGCCGCTGAATGGCTGCCGCGCACAGCGGCGGCAATTGTGACAACCCCGGCCAGGGGGGCGCTCTCGCCGGATTGCGGGCAAACCCGGCAGGTCATGGCCGGATTGGCAATAACGATGGGGATGCCCGGCCTGTACGACCTGCAGCCTGAGCCTCGGCCTTTGCTCGAGGTTGATCAGCAGGGTTGGCTTGTCAGGCCGCAGCCCCTGTCGTCCATGTTTCGGCTTGACTATCGTTTAAGCGGCACGGCGCCCGTCAACGTGACCATCAACCAGATCTACCTGCCCGGCTGGATGGTAACGCTCAACGGGCTGCCGCTTTCCCGGGCCGAACTGGAACGGCGCCTGCTGCCCGACGGCAGGATGCGTCTGGCCCTGCCGCCGGGCGACTGGCAGCTGCAGGCCTGGTATGACGGCCCCCCCGGCTGGCGGGTGCGGAGTGTGGTGCTGGCGCTTTTCAGTTGTATTGCCGCCATCTATTGGGCATACCGGTGGTTCGGAGAGAAAAGAGACAGATGACCACGGCGTTTTATATAGAGATGGATGTCTCTTGGGCGTTACCCGGCGGTACGTGGTTTGGCCAGGCAGAGACCAAGATCGTGAAGCCGACCCAGCGCTGCCACATATGCGGAACGCTGGTGCCGAAGGAGCTAGGTGACCGTTGGCACACCTGCCCGGAGTGTTACACACACTGCGACCGGGACGCCAATGCCGCCCAGACCCTCCTTCGCCGGTTTCACGAAGGATACTTCTGGCTGGGAACCAGCCATGCAGACGGCTCACGCCGTCAGCAAGAAACTCTATCCATAGCCGCGTAAGCAAGAGGTGATCGACCGTGTCGCATCCAGCCTTCCGGCAGGGTTTTCGGCGTCGGTTGCAGAGGCGGTTTTTGACGGCATGCGCCGGGCAAAAATAAAGGCAGATTGGTAGAAATTAAGCGAAAGGAACCGCTGGAGCGTAATGCCGGCGTGCTTCTTTATAATATGAACAAGGACAATTACCTGTCTACTGCAGTGACGCTTTCCATCGTCTGTCCCATGTACAACGAGGAGGAGGCCCTGGCGGCCTTTTTCCGGCGTCTGGTGCCGGTGCTGGCGGCCACCGGCATGGGGTATGAGATCGTCTGCATCAACGACGGCAGCCGGGATGCCACCCTGGAACGCCTGCTTGAGGCGCGGCAACAGTACCCGGAGATCGTCATACTGAATCTCTCCCGTAATTTCGGCAAGGAAGCCGCCCTCACCTGCGGCATCGATCATGCCCGGGGGGATGCCGTCATCCCGATCGATGTTGACCTGCAGGACCCGCCGGAACTGATCCCCGAGATGCTGCAGCTCTGGCGTCAGGGATTCGACGTCGTACTGGCCCAGCGCACCGACCGCTCGTCCGACTCCCTGCTGAAGCGCAAGACGGCCGAATGGTTCTACCGGCTACACAACGCGGTGGCAGATTCTGAAATACCCCCCAACGTGGGTGATTTCCGGCTGATGGACCGCAAGGTGATCGCGGCCCTGCAACAGCTGCCGGAGCGGCGGCGTTTCATGAAGGGGCTCTTTGCCTGGGTGGGATTCCGGCAGGCGGTGATCCCCTACCGCCGTGCTCCGCGCCAGGCCGGGGACAGCAAGTTTTCGGGCTGGCGGCTCTGGAACTTCGCCCTGGAGGGGATTACCTCGTTCTCCACCGCTCCGCTCAGGGTCTGGACCTACCTCGGCCTGATCATCGCCCTGCTGGCCTTCGTGTACGGTGCCTTTATTATCGGGCGGGTGCTGCTGCTGGGCCGCGACATGCCCGGCTATGCCTCGCTGATCACCGTTGTGCTCTTTTTGGGGGGTGTGCAACTGATCGGTATGGGGGTACTAGGGGAATATTTAGGGCGGATCTACACCGAAACCAAACAACGTCCGATTTACATCGTGCGCGACCGGTACGGAAATGAAACCTGAACTCTATCGGGATATGGCCCGGCTGCAGGCCGATCACTGGTGGTTCGTGGCCCGCCGGCGGATTCTGGCCGCACTGATCGCGCAGCTGTCCTTGCCCCCACAGGCCCGTATTCTCGAGATCGGCTGCGGCACGGGCGGCAACCTGGCCATGCTCTCCTCCTTCGGCCGGGTAAGCGCTATGGAATATGACGAACAGGCCTGCGAAATGGCGTCCGCACTCACCGGGATGCCGGTGGTCTCCGGCGGCTTGCCGGAACCGGTACCGTTTGACAACAACCAGTTTGATTTGGTCTGCCTGCTGGATGTGCTCGAACATATCGTAGACGACGGTGGGGCATTGGGGCGGGCAGCGCAACTTCTGAAGCCGGGTGGCGCGCTCTTGGTCACGGTGCCTGCTTATGGTTGGCTTTGGTCGGCCCATGACGACGCACATCATCACCGGCGGCGCTATACGGCCACCATGCTGCGGCAACTGGCTGCGGCATGCGGCCTCCAGGTCGGCCGTCTCGGGTATTTCAACACACTTTTATTTCCGCTGATCGCCCTGGCCCGCATTTGGGGGAGATTCACCGGCCGGGCCGCCGATTCGGATGCCGTCTTGCCGTCCCCCTGGGTAAATGCCCTGTTACAAAGGATATTCGCCTCCGAACGCCATCTTGCGGGGTATGGTCTGTTCCCCTTTGGCACGTCGCTGGCGGCGGTGCTGTCCCCCACACAAGGAAATCCGGTATGAGCGATCCGATAACCCAGGCCGCTGCCTGCTACGATATTCTGTACTTCCCTTCAGCGGGGCTGGAAGAATCCGAAGAGTTTGCCCTTGGCCTGCGCGACCTGCGTCGCCGTCTGCCCGGCGCCCGGCGTTGGTACAACATCGGTAACGAGGCTGAAATCCCCGGGCCTGCGGCATTTGCGCAATGGAGCGACGCGCCGTACCTGTTGGTCATCCTCAACCCTGCCCTGCTGCTCTCCGACAACTTGGAAGCAGAGTTGCTGGCGCTGGTCGCCGGCGGTGACGCCGACTGTGTCCTGCCCAGTGACCCCCGCGGTTTTGTGCCGGGTGTCTTCATCGATTACGCCGGCCGTCCCGGCTTTGATCGTTTTGTCGCCCGTCTGGCTGCCGGGCCGCACCGGATGCCATATGACAACAGGTCGCCCTGGCTCTATCTGATTGCTCGTCATGCGCTGGCTGCATCTCCTGCCGTTGCCTCCTGGCATGACCTCCCTGCTGCACTTGGTGAGCGGACTATTATTGCCGGCCATGCCTTTGTGCATTCCTATGCTGACTATTATTGTGCCGATCGTGCTGAGATGCTGCGGCTGGTTCCGGGCGACGTCCGCACCTTGCTGGAGATTGGTGGGGGCCTGGGGAACTTTTGTAAAGCCTTTATGCATGAACGGGGAGGGCAGGCAACACTGTTGGAGCAAAACCCGATTATGGCAAGTGTTGCCAGACAACAGGGGCTTACCGTCTTAGAGGGTGATTTCCGCGACATTAATCTGTCCGAACGTTACGATTGTGTCGCTTTTTTGGATGTGCTTGAGCATATCCCCGACCCGCTGGCTGCACTTATCAAGGCCCGACAGGCTCTGAAGCCCGGGGGGCGGGTGCTGCTCTCCGTACCGAATGTCGGACACTGGTCGGTGGTCTGGGATTTGCTGGAGGGGCGTTTTGACTACATCCCGGTCGGCATCCTTTGCGCCACCCATCTGCGTTTTTTCAGTCGCTCAGGTCTGCAGACCCTGCTGGATGATGCCGGTCTGTGCGTGGAGCGTTGGGAAAACACCGTCTCCCCCCTGCCGGAACCGTTTGCGGCATTTCTTGCCTGTCGTACGGCCCAAGGGGTTGTCCTTGATCTGGAAAGCCTCGCCACCGACAGCTTTCATGTACTGGCGCGCTGCCCCGGCGGAGCATAAGCGGCCATGGTCACCGCCATCATCGTCAACTACCACAGCCGTCTGTTAACCGTCCGTGCTGCCGCCTCGGTTATGGCCGACTGTCCCGATGCCCAGCTTATTGTTATCGACAACAGTGAGGATGCCGTCGAGGCAGCTGAATTGCGCAGACTGCTTCCACCACAGGCCGAATGCATTGTTTCACAACAAAATTTAGGCTTTGGCCGGGCCTGCAACCTTGGTTTTGAACAAGCCCGTCACGATTGGATATTCCTGCTCAACCCGGATGCCTTTGTCCTCAATGGTTGTATTGCCGAGTTGGTGGCCTTCCTGCAACATCATCCCCGTGTTGGGGCCGTCTCTCCGCTTACCTGGTGGGATACTGAGCAGTGCTGGCTGCTTTCGCCGTCCCAACTGCAGACGCCCTTCACAGAACTGGTGCTGGCTCTGGCTCTTCGCCACCCCCGGTTTGGCAGCCTGGTAAGCCGAGCTTTCCGGCAGTGGGCCCTTGGTTGTCTTACTGCAGGCCAGCCGGTTGCCCAGAAAATGCTCTCCGGCGGTGTGGTCATGCTGCGTCGTTCTGCGCTTGTTGCTGCCGGTGGCCTGTTCGATCCGGCCTTCTTCATGTACTATGAAGACACTGATCTCTGTAGGCGGTTACTCAAGGCCAGTTTTGCCCTCTATCTGGTGCCTCAGGCTGGGGCGATACACGCCTGGGAATCGGCGTCAGACAAGGGGGGGCTTGCCGTAAGTAGCCGCTTACTGTACTTTCAGAAACATTTCCCTGGCAGCCTGTTGTTTAGGCTACGTCAGCTGCTTGAGCGGTTAAATCCCGGCCTCCGTCTGCCCGTAAGCCGACAGCTTGGTGTGTGTCAATCTCCTCCTGAGTTTACCGTGCCGCCGGAGCTGCACGTAGGCTGGGTTTTGGAGCTCAGTCCGCAACCCTTGCTGGTGCCGGCGCTCTACTGTCGTGGTCGGGGCAGTATTGCAAAGATATCAGATCAGGTATGGGCGCTGCTGGGCGCCGGCGATTATTGGGCGCGGATCGGTTCCCCGGATGGCCGCACGCTGCAGGGTTTTCATTTTCGCAAAACATAAATAATAAATAATAATTATGAAATATGAAGTGCGTGAAATAGCTCCTGCCGACCTGCACCTGATCAGGCCACTCTTTCGTCAGGTTTTTAAGGCCGACATCTCGGAAGCTATGTTGGCCTGGAAGTACGCGGCTGGAGTGGGCAGAGCCTATGGCTACTTTAATGACGCCGGCGAATTGCTGGTGCATTGCGGACTATCTTACCGCAGGGTTCTGGCTGATGGGCAGCCGCGTCGTATCGCCCACATGGGTGACCTTATGGCGGCATCTGGTCGTCACGGCGGCCTTGGACGGGCCAGTGCCTTTGCCCATGTAATCCGTCGAATGCTCGATGATATACCGGATGAACACAATCCGGACGGCCTGGCCTTCGGCTTTCCCAGTGATCGGGCCATGCGGTTGGGGGAACAGATGGGGCTGTTTGCCTCCATCGACCAGATGCGGCAACTTACCTTTGGCCCGTTACCCCGCCGGTGGTCTGCTGACCGACTTGTGATGGTCACTACGCCTGACAGCTCTTTCTGCAAGCTGGCAGACCAGCTTTGGCAGGGCATGGCAGAAGAGCTAGGCGAGGGTCTGGTCGTCATCCGTGATGCCGACTATCTTGCGTTCCGTTATTTCAGCCACCCTTCGTTGCGTTATGCCTGCCATCTGGTTAAACCGTGGTGGGGTGGACAGGCGTTGGGCATTGTCATTACCCGATGCGAAGGGCGGCAGTGTGAGCTGGTTGACCTGATTGCCCCGCCTGCAGCTGTTGGGCGTTTGATTAAGGCGGTCAGGCAGCACCTGGCCGGTTGGGGCGTTGATGCTCTCACTCTCTGGCTCACCGAGCGGCATGCCGCCGCAGTAGAGGGGCAGGCCCAGAGCAATGATCGTCTTGAACTGCGGATCATGGCCAATCCTTTCAGCTCCGGCGGTCAGCCAGAGCGTTTTGCCAACCGCTGGTGGCTGACCAGTGGCGACACTGACTATCATTAATAAATTTAATAAATAGTAAAAAATAAAAAATAAATCGGAAATATTATGCTTGCGCAGGAAGCAGATATACTGGCCGGACAACAGACCTCGTTGCCACAGGTGAGCCGCGTACTGGCCTTTGCCCCCCACCCGGATGATGAGGTCTTCGGTTGTGGTGGCCTGTTGGCGTTTTTGCAACAACAGGGGGCGCAGATCACGGTAATCGTGGTAACCGATGGCGCCGCTGGCGGCAATGATCCTACAAACAGCCTTGTACAGATCCGTCAGGCCGAATCCAGCGCTGCTGCTGCCGCGCTGGGCATCCAGCAGCCACTCTTCTGGGGCCTGCCCGACCGTGGTCTGACCTACGGTGAAGCCCTGATTGAGCAATTGCAGCGGGCCATCATAGCTGCTGACGCTGAGTTAACCTTGTTACCGTCCCTCACCGAACTGCACCCCGACCACCAGACCCTGGGTTTGGCTGGGGCCGAGGCCCTGCGCCGCCTGGGGGGGAGCCGTCGAGGTGCCTTTTACGAGATTAACACTCCACTGCCCAACCCCAACCTGCTGATTGATATCACCCCGGTCTTTGAGCGGAAGCGGGCCGCTATGGCCTGTTTTGCCTCTCAGCTCAAAGAGCAGCCCTATGACCTGCGGATTGAAGGTTTAAACCGGGCTCGCGCCCTCTTTTTGGGTGCACAGGCAGCCGCTGCCGAGGCCTTTTTACTGCTCGAGGCGTCAAAGCTGGGGCCTGAGCTTGCCGTGTTGTTTGACGGCCCGCTGGCCCACCGCAGAAAACTCGGTTTTGCCGTAACCCAGGCCGACCTGCCGATGGTCAGTATCATCGTCCGCAGCATGGATCGTCCCACCCTTGGCCGGGCGTTGGATTCTCTGGCGCTCCAGACCTGGCCACACGTAGAGGTTGTGGTGGTCAATGCCAAAGGCGGAGACCATGCCGCAATCCCTGAATATTGCGGCCGTTTCCCGTTACGGTTGATTAATCAGGGAGGAGCTCCTCTGGGGCGTTCCCGAGCTGCCAATATTGGTCTTAATGCCAGCAACGGACAGTACCTTGGCTTTTTGGATGACGATGATTCGCTCGACCCGGGGCATGTCGCCGGGCTGGTCGCGGCGCTGCATGGTTCGCCGCCGTATGATGTCGCCTACGTCGGCGTTCGCGGCATAGAAAGCGCATCTTCTCAAGCAGAAGCTATGGAATTTTGTGAAGCGGGTGTCGACTTTACCCGGTTGCTGTTAGGGAACATAATTCCGATTCATGCCGTACTTTTTTCCTCCCGTTTTGTTGCGCAAGGGTTTCGTTTCGACGAGACGCTGGAATGCTACGAGGACTGGGACTTTTGGTTGCAACTCGCCCGGCGCACGACGTTCGGGTTTGTTGACCGGATAAGCGCCACGTACTACACCGGCGGAACGTCGCCGGTAGGGCTCGCAGCAGTAACGGATGTCTCCGCACGTCAGCGGGCGACGGAACGGTTGATGACCAAGTGGCTGGCTGCGCTTCAGCCTGCGGAATTATCAGCCGTTGCCGACCATTATCAGCAGCTCAAAAGCGACCTGATTTTGCAGCAAATGCTGTTGCAGCACTCCCTTGCCGAACGGGATGTCTGGTTGAAGGATCGTGATGCCTTGCTTGCCGAGCAGTCGGCTCAACTTGCCGAGCAGTCGGCTCAACTTGCCGAGCGGGATGCCCGGATTGCGGAACGGGATGCGCAGTTGATCGCTTTGTATACCTCACGTAGTTGGCGGATAACCGCTCCTCCGCGTTGGGCGGGCAGGCAAGCCAGAAAAATCAAACAGTTTCTGGTGCACCGGGTGGTGCAACGTATGTTTGGGTTCAGGCCATGGCCCGAGGGGCCTCCTCGTATCTCACACGGCTTTGCCGGTGAGCTGCTGCAGCGGCCAGCAAACAAAGATGGGTTCAATCCGCTCATCTCGGTAATTATGCCGGTCTATAACGCCTGCAGAAGCGATAAACGCTATTTTATCAAGGCCTTGGAAAGCGTCGTCCGACAGACCTATCGGAACCTGGAACTGGTTATTGTCGACGATGGTTCTACGGACGATACCCGTGAGGTTTGCCAGGAATTCCTGGCGCACTACCCGTCTTTGGAAGTCCAGTATCACTCCAAGGAAAACGGTGGCCAGTCCAGCGCCAGAAATTACGGTGCACGGCATTGTCGTGGCGAGTACGTTGGTTTTCTCGATCAGGACGACGAGTGGTTTGAAGACAAGCTGGAAAAGGTTGTTCCCTGGTTGGCGAACCCGGACATTGATGTGCTCTACACCGACGCCGATGTAATCGACGGCGAAGACAGGATTACCTATCACCGGATTCATCAGACCCACTGTATGGGCTGGCCGCATCCCAAAAGCTGTCTTGAGGACATCTTGTACAAAGACATCATAGTAATGCCTGGCCTGATGACCATTCGTAAGACCTTGTTTGAGCAGGTCGGCGGGTTCGACGAACGCCTTTCCGGCTACGAAGACGATGATCTGTTCTTGCGTCTTTACCAACAGGGACGAGTTTTCTACCTGCCTGAAACAACGCTCCGCTGGCGAATTTACGGCGACAACTACAGTTTTTCGCACCGGATGCTGGCCAGCCGTACCCTCTACTGGAAAAAGCTTATGGCCGAGTATACGGCCGGGGGGCGTGACCGCTTCAGGGTAGAGATGATTTCCCAGCGGTTTTTTTGGGAATTTATCAACCGCGCCTTAGACCAGCACGGGGCGGGGAACCCGTTATATCGACAAAGTGTCGAGGGGGCGCGGGAGATCTTGCCGTACCTGGCAGGCGGGCAATCCTTCGTATTCAGGGTGGCCTTAGTGCTTCCGTCCGGTTGCCTGGTTCCGATTGTACGGCTGTTCAAATCGCTGATCAGGCGATTTGTGAGGTAACTCTCCCAGTAAAATAAAATAATTGTTTGACAGCACCCACCAAATGTGCAAAATGCACATTTAAGGGAGCAGTCAAACAATGGCCGGTAATTGTACAGCATACGCCCCTGGCGATCTGGGAGCAGATTCGATCTTCGATCGGGTGCTGTATCGGCTTATGGCGCCGTTGGCCCGGCTCTGTCTTAAGCACGGCATTACCTTTGCCGTGGCGGCCGAAAAGCTCAAGCATGTCTTTGTAAACGAGGCGATCGCCCTGCGGCCCGAAGCTGCCGGGCATGGTGTGGTCAGCCGCGTCAGTACCGCCACCGGCATCAATCGCCGCGAAATAACGAGGCTCACCAAAACTGCCACGCCGGAGCGGGTTGCCAGGCAGCCGTTAAGCGCCGAAGTTGTCGCCCTGTGGGCCACCAGCCCGCTCTATCGTGATGCCGACGGTCAGCCGCTTGCCCTGCCGCGCCAGGGGGCGGCCCCCAGTTTCGAGGCCCTGGCCCACAAGATCACCCGCGATATCCACCCCCGCAGTATGCTGGATGAGTTGGAGCGGTTGGGTCTTGTGCAGTTCGACAAGGCCAATGACCGCGTACAGTTGATGCGGGTTGACTTTGTGCCGGCAGGGGATGCCGGACAGATGTTGTCGTTTTTAAGCGACAACGTGGGCGATCACCTCGATGCCGCCGTGGAAAACGTGTTGGGCGCCAACGCCCCCCACCTCGAGCAGGCGGTCTTTGCCGATGAGCTTTCAGCAGAATCCATTGCCGTGCTGCGGCCGATGATCGCGGCTCGCTGGCAGGAACTGCGCAACAGCATGGTGCCGGTGCTGGCCGATATGATTGAGGCTGACCGCGAGGCCGGCCGGCTCCAGAACCAGCGGATGCGGCTGGGTCTGTACAGCTACGCCGAGCCGATGGCTGAACCGGCGGGACGTAAGGATAGCCAGGCATGAGCAAAAAGCGGATACATAGCGCGTGGTGGCTGGTGATGGTCGTTGTTGTGGCCGCTCTCGCCATAGCTGGTTGTGGTGGCGGTACCGGCGACATGGCCGGCGTCGGCTCTGGCGGTACCGGTGTGTACAAGGCATCATACACGGCCTCTCTTGATGCCGCTGCCAGCAGCAGCTACCTGATCAACGCCGTAGTATTTTTAGACAAAAACAGCAACTACCAGCTCGACGTCGACGAGCCTTACGCCGTCACCGGCGTTGACGGCACCTGCACCCTTGAGGCGCCTGCTGCCGACATGGCCACCTATCCGGTGGTGGCCGTGGCCTTCAAGGGGATAACCATCGACAGTGTCAGTATGCTGCCAGTGGCCAGCAACTACGTTTTAAGCGCCCCCCGGGCCGGTTTTGATGCCACCGGCAACGCCATCATCAACCCCATTTCCACCCAGCTGCGCGAGCTGCTTGAAACCGGCCGTTACAGCTCCACCCAGCAGGCCATGGATGCCCTGGCCAGCCATCTGGGGTTGCCGCCGGATGTCAACCTGTTGGCCGAAAACATTGCCAGTGACAACCCGGCCCTGAGTGCGGCGGCCAAGAGCATCGCCGCCCTGATGTGGATGCAGACCGGTCAGATACTGGCCCCGGGCGGGGCCACCCCGGCCGTTGATATTGAGCGCTACCGCATCATGATGAAGCTGATCGATGATAACATGAACATCGTCAGCCAGCTCAACACGCCGGAAAACCTGATCAACCTTAATAACAACATCAAGGCAGTGATGGGAGCCATGCCGCAAAAGGCCATCGCGCCATGACACCCCCCCGTGACGCCGCATCCAATCTGTGATCACGGCTAAAAAAGGTTGCATTATCAGCGGCATCTGGTATAAATTATTGTATTCTGTCCCAAGATGGGCCTACGGCGCTGCGCCGCCTACTACACAAGCAAGGAGGAAAACAAGGCGTCAGGTTGTAAAAAAGGCGTAGATTACCACGCCTTACAGGCCTGGCAGCGTTGTGCTGCCGGCGCAGATGACAAGATAAATCAAAGGTTGTTTACCGCAGGATGCAGATCGTAAGATCGGCAAACCATTTAACCACAAAAAGGAGAAGAACACATGGCACTTACCCCGACTGCAGCACAACTGGCCATCCTTCGGCTGAACCAGGCCCTGTTTGGCACCGCCTGCGGCACCGACGAAATGGCCGCCGCCCTGCCCTCGTTTGATGGCAACATCGACGACGACGGTAACGCCTACGCCCAGGCCCTGATCGACCGGACGAGCTCACTCAGCATTCTGAGCCCGCTCCAACTCTTTGAAAGAGTGCTCAACAACATCTCTGCCAGCGACATTACTGCCGCTGACAAGGCCGCCCTGGCCGCGGGCCTGGTTCCCTTTGTGGATGCCGGCCTCACCGTGGGCGCCACTGTTAACCTGCTGTCCGCTTTCCTCTACAACAACGCTGCCACCCTGGACAACGTTTGGGCCAACACCGCAAATCAGCTCAAGAACCAGACCACCGTTGCCAGCTTCTACACCCTGGACCAGGGCAATGCCGCTGCCAGCAGCGACGTGCTTGCTCCGGTAACCTACGATCCCGCAACCGTAACTGCAGCTACCGGCTCGGTTGCCCCCAGCCAGACCTTCACGCTCACTAATGGTGCGGATACCGGCGCTGCCTTCACCGGCACAGCTGGCAACGACACCTTCGAAGCGCCGGTAACCATGGCTGCCAACGGCACGACCTTGGTTGATACGCTGCAGAACATCGACTCCCTGAACGGCGGCGATGGTACGGATACCCTCAAGGCAACCTTGAACGGTGGCGCGGTGGTTACCCCCTCGTTGGCTGGCATCGAAAACGTCGAACTGCGTGTTACGGCAGCTGCATCGGCGCTTGATCTGTCGGCTGCAACGGGCGTGACCTCTGTGACGATTGCTGGCAGCAACGTTTCTTCTACCGCTGTTGGCGGTACCGTTGCTGGTCTGGGTGCAGTTGCAAACCTGGCTGTCAAGAACCAGAAGGGTGATGTCTCCTTCGATGGCTCTACGGCTGCCACCCTCAATCTGACGCTGGACACCATCGGTACTGGTGGCGCAACTGGCGTTCACACGGTTGTTGATCTTGGCTTGGTTGCGGCAGCTAAGGCTACCACGCTGAACATCACCGCCAACAACGCTAACGCCGATGTGACCGACACCCAAGGTGGTGCAGTGACGACTCTGACTGTTGCTGCTACTGGTACCAACGAGCTGGACATGATTGACGTGGCAACCACGGCAACCAAAGTTACCGTCACCGGCACGGGTTCCGTCAACTTTGACGCCAACGCTTTCTCGGGCGTGCTGACCGAAGTCACCGTGGGCGACGGCGGTGTGACGATGACCGGTACGGATGGTACTGACAACAAGCTGGCTCTCGTGACTGGCGCAGGTGCGGACACGCTGACGTTTGATGGCTCGGCCCTGAAATCGGCTTCGACTGGTGCTGGTAACGATAAGCTGACCGTTGGTACTGCCGATGTTCTGGCGACCACCACCATCAACATGGGTGCTGGCGACGATACCTTGACGTTTAACGCTGTGAAGTTTGCTACCGGTGCCACGCTGAACGGTGGTGATGGTACGGACACCATTGCTTTCAACAAGGCAAACTACGCGTTGATTGGTGCCTATGCTGCTGACAAGCGTGCATTGGTGACAAACTTCGAGACTCTTGGCATCACCGACATTCTGACGGCAGCCGCTGGTCCTTACGACGTTTCGTCCATCACTGGCATCACCAATTTCTATGCAATGGGCGGCGTGACCAACGCTGAAACCTCTGCAGTGACCAATCTGGGTGCTAACGCAACGGTCACCTTGGGTGGTACCAAGACTGCGATAGGTGTTCTGAGCGTTGCGCTGAAGACCGATACGGCTGATGACACCATCACCCTGAAGGTTTTCAACGACTACACCGATAACAACGACACGACGGCTGACGCAGTTGCCACTGCTGCTTCTTTCACCGCCTCGTCTATCGAGAACGTGATCCTGGTGAGCAGCGGCAAGATCAACACGATTACCCCGGTTGATGGTTACAAGGCTGACATCGTCACCAACACCGTTACTCTGACCAACAATGACCTCGTTACCTTGACGATCAATGGTGATCAGAAAGCGTCTGTAACCACCGCTGCCGGCATGGCTGATCTGACGACGATCAATGCATCTGGCAACACTGCCGGTGTGATCATCAACGCTAGCGCAGCTGCTTCCACCTCGCCGGCACTCACCATCACGGGTACCGCCAAGGCCGATACCATCAGCGGTGGCGCTCTGGGTGACACAATCACTCTGGGTAACGGTAACGACATCGTTGATTACAATGCTGGCGGCGCATCGAAGATCGGTACTGGCAAGTTTGACGTCATCACCGATTTCTCTGCCAACACCAAGGCTGACTCTGATACGGCCCCGACCCAAGCTAACGCTGATGCAACGAAGTGGACGGGTGACGTTCTCAAGTTTGACAGCGGTGATGGCTCCGACGGTGTTGTGTTTGATATTTTCACCAACGCAGCTGATGCAACGACCTTCCTTGCGAACAACATGAGCGCAACGAACGGTATTACCGCAGCCCTGGATTCGACGAACAACAACCTTTACGTCGATAACACGGGTGACGGTGTTGCGGACTTCTTCATCAAGTTGACGGGTGTTACGACTCTGACGGAAGCTGCTTTCGTTGTAGTCTAATCTCCCCCGGAGACAAGCACCTGCCCTCGGGTAGGTGCTTGAGGTGATTGAAACCCTGTCCTTCTCACGAGGGGCAGGGTTTTTTAGTTTCTGCAGACGCAAAAAAACCGCCCCGAGGTTTCCCAAGGGACGGTTTCTGTTTCGGCTAAGCCTCTACCTTGCGGTAGGGGCTTTCTCCGGGAGGGAGATTACAGATCAGCGTAAACAAACGGGGACAGATTTATTTATTGTCAGCTCTTTCCTGCTTCCTTGCGGTTGTTTGACTTTACCCTGCCTGTTTGCTATCGTTTGGCCTGAGGTGGGTTATGCCGACGATCAGCATGTTTTATGGGATTATTATTGCGCTCTTCTTTGAGATTAAAGAAAAGCACCATTTGCCACATATCCATGCACGATACCAAGGGAGTCATGCATCGATTGCCATTGAAGACGGCACTCTCTTGGCAGGCGATTTACCTCCCAGGCAGTTGCGTATGGTTCAGGTTTGGGTAGATTTGCATCGGGAAGAATTACTTGCAGACTGGGAGATTGCGAAAGAAGGTGGTGAGCCGTTCCGTATCGAACCACTTAGGTAGGAGGGAGTATGTTACTTGATGTTTTGCATGTAGAACCCCAAAAAGATTATATTCTGGTGCTTGAATTTGAGAACGGTGAACGTCGCCGGTTCGACATGGCGCCCTATATTGACCAGAAGCCTTGGGATAGATTGAAAGCAAGCAACACGTTCTCAAGTGCTTGTGTAGGTTTTGGAACGGTTGTTTGGCCGAACAACATTGATATCGACCCCGAAACACTCTACGAGCTTTCAACTCCCATGTCCTGATTGATATGCCCTCCCTGCCCCACCTGAATCTTTGCTAGCTGACTGGGAGCTTGCTGTTAATGGCCAAACACCATTTGCCATAGAACCTTTGCGTTAGGAGGGGTTATGGAATCTGTCACTCGTGTAATACCTCGGGATGATTATTGCTTGGGAAAAACGGGGACAGATTTATTTATTGTCAGCTCTTTCCTGCTTCCTTGCGGTTGTTTGACTTTACCCTGACCGTTTGGTATCGTTTGGCCTGAGGTGGGTTATGCCGACGATCAGCATGTTTTATGGGATTATTATTGCGCTCTTCTTTGAGATTAAAGAAAAGCACCATTTGCCACATATCCATGCACGATACCAAGGGAGTCATGCATCGATTGCCATTGAAGACGGCACTCTCTTGGCAGGCGATTTACCTCCCAGGCAGTTGCGTATGGTTCAGGTTTGGGTAGATTTGCATCGGGAAGAATTACTTGCAGACTGGGAGATTGCGAAAGAAGGTGGTGAGCCGTTCCGTATCGAACCACTTAGGTAGGAGGGAGTATGTTACTTGATGTTTTGCATGTAGAACCCCAAAAAGATTATATTCTGGTGCTTGAATTTGAGAACGGTGAACGTCGCCGGTTCGACATGGCGCCCTATATTGACCAGAAGCCTTGGGATAGATTGAAAGCAAGCAACACGTTCTCAAGTGCTTGTGTAGGTTTTGGAACGGTTGTTTGGCCGAACAACATTGATATCGACCCCGAAACACTCTACGAGCTTTCAACTCCCATGTCCTGATTGATATGCCCTCCCTGCCCCACCTGAATCTTTGCTAGCTGACTGGGAGCTTGCTGTTAATGGCCAAACACCATTTGCCATAGAACCTTTGCGTTAGGAGGGGTTATGGAATCTGTCACTCGTGTAATACCTCGGGATGATTATTGCTTGGAATTGTGGTTTAACACTGGCGACTACCGGTTGTTTGATGCACGCCCTTACTTGAACAGGGGAGTATTTACACGGCTTCAAGACATTAATTTGTTTAAACAAGCTTTTGTTTCCATGGACACGGTGTGTTGGCCTGGAGATCTGGATATTGCACCCGAAACACTGTATGACCGCTCGGTACCGATTGCTTCCAATTGACTGAGAAAGTAGAAAAAACAGGGACAGATTTATTTTTTGCCCCATTTTCTACTTCCTTGCGGCTGTTTGACTTTACCCTGCCTGTTTGCTATGGTTTCATCCATGGGAAACAGAGCGCTAAAGCGGCGTATTGCAAGCCTCCGTCTGCGAATTGCCGAGCACGAGTTAAAGATTGAGCAAGAAAGACGTTCTCCCAAACCCGACCCTGGCCTCATCACGCACTGGCAAGTTGAAATTGAGGCTTTTCACAGCAGTTTGGAGCGGGCGCTGAAACGATTGGGTTAGATAGAGAGGCTCGATATGGCAAGCAACAGAATGCAAACCGTACTTTTTGAAGAGCTGGAACAGGAATGCCTGAATACTGTGCGATATATTGAAGCATTGAAGGCTTCCAGGCTATCAAGGAACCAAAAAGAGGATATCCTCGGCGATCTTTCCGCGTCTATAACGCATCTTCGTATCAAAACGGAGCTTTTCGACAAATATTTTGAGGAACTCTCCTGATTCTGGCCTTCTTCCCCTTTTATCCAAAGGAAAACGAGGACAAGGAGCAAACGAAGCAAACGGGGACAGATTTATTTATTGCCCGCCTTGTGAGGCTGTGTTACTGGATACGTATGCCGAGAACAGCACGACTGATAATCCCAGAGCATCCACATCACATCATGCAGCGGGGCCACAATCGACAGACGGTCTTTGCTTCTGATGAGGATTACCTGTATTACCTGGATAATCTGAAGGAATGGAAGCAAAAACTGGGTTGTAGGGTGTATGCCTACTGTCTGATGACCAACCATGTGCATCTGATTGTCGATCCTGGAGAGGATGCGCGAAACCTGGCGTTATTGATGAAGCGGGTAGCCGGACGCCAGACACGCTTTACCAACAAGCAGGAGCATCGTAGCGGCAGCCTGTGGGAAGGTCGCTACAAGTCAAGCCCGATCGATACCGATGAGTATCTGTTGGCCTGTTGCCGTTATGTAGAACTTAATCCGGTGCGGGTCGGACTGGCGATCGATCCGCTAGCCTACCGCTGGTCGAGCTACGGCAGTAAGGTGGGCGTACACCGCCAAGACTGGCTGGATGATGCCCCGTGCTATCTGGCGCTGGCTGATTCACCAGAGGAGCAAGCAGTGCGCTATGCGGCCTGGCTGGCGGAGGCCATCCCTGTTGATGAGGTGGAACATATCAGCTTGGCGCTGCAGCGGGGACAGTTGACCGGCAGCCGCCGCTTTGTTGACGAAATTGCGAAAAAGATGGAGCGTCGGGTGGAGTTTCGTGGCCCAGGTCGGCCCAAAAAGATGAAATAAATAAATCTGTCCCGGTTTGTCCGGTTTGTCGGGGAGGGCCGGTGCTGTCAGGCCACTCGCTGAACCGCTCGCTGCTTGAGGCCACTTTCTGGTGATTTTTGAAGGGCCTCGTAGTATAACAGGGTTGAATCCGACAGAGTTTTAAAGGAAACAACCCATGCGATTTCACTCCTGCGCCACTAGTCTGCTTATCGTGGTTGCCTGTTGTATCCACCTCCTTCTTTTGTGTTCCCCGCTCCCGGTCTATGCCATTGATGTTAAGGCCGCTCTCACCGCTCAGTACAAGGAGGGGGAAGTGCTGGTTCGCTTCAAGGACGAAACAAAGGCGTCAAAGGCCTTGTTGGCTGTTAAGGCCAGCTCTGTCAGAGCTATCAGACGAATTAAGGCGCATCATATCCGGCTGCCCCCCGGCACGTCAGTCGCTACAGCCCTTGAGCAGTTCCGTGATGACCCTAACGTTGTGTATGCCGAGCCAAACTATCGAGTACGTAAACTGGCTCTTCCCAATGACCCGCTGTTCGGCAACCAATGGAATATGGCCCAGATCTCAGCCCCATCGGCCTGGAACAGCTATACGGGGCCGCTGCAGCGATCTAACTCGCTGATTGTTGCCATACTTGATACCGGTATTATCTACACCCATCCCGATCTGACTGCAAACCTCTGGGTTAATCCGGGCGAACTTTGTGGCAACGGACTGGATGATGACGGCAACGGCATTGTCGATGACTGTTACGGAGCTAATTTTGGGGGTGTACGGAGGGCAGGTGACCCTTGGGATGATGATACATCCGACACTCACGGCACGCAATTAGCCGGTATTGTCGGTGCGGTCGGCAATAACGGTATCGGTATTGCCGGTGTCAACTGGTCGGTACGACTTATGGCGGTCAAGTTCATGCATGGCCCGACCGGCGAAGGTGATCTCAGCGATGCACTGCTCGGGATGGAATATGCCATTGAAAACGGCGCCAAAGTCATCAACATGAGCTTTGAAGTGGACAGCTACTCAGCTGCCATGCGCGATGCCATCGTTGCTGCAGAAAAAGCCGGAGTTTTGGTGGTTTCAGCCGCTGGCAACCTGGCTGCCGACCTCGATTCTACCAGCGTTTATCCTGCATCGATTCGCACAACCAATAACATCGTTGTGATAGCCTCCAATGCAACGGATAGCCTGGCTTCGTACTCAAACTATGGTTTGCACACTACTGATATCGCAGCCCCAGGCGGTATGTACACCGGCAGTCCGTCGGCTATACTCAGCACCGTTTGGCTGTATAATAGTGTGTATTATCGCACCACAGCGGGGACTTCACTGGCCGTCCCCCATGTCACCGGCGCTGCAGCACTGGCCTGGAACATCAATCCTAACCAGACTGCAGCACAAGTGCGTGCCCGTATTATGAACGGAGTCGATCAGCTGGATGCGTTCCGTAGTGCAACCATATCAGGCGGCAGGCTCAATCTGGGCCGTGTGCTGACAAACCTGGATCTCCCGGCTGTCTTCAGTGTTGTCCCCTACAGTATTCCCGCTGAGGGAGGTACTATTACCATTACTGGTGCTAATTTTGGATTTAATCCCGGCACCGTTGCGCTTGGTTCTACCCCACTTGTTGCCACGTCATGGTCTGATACCAGCATTACTGCCGCAGTGCCGGCAAGTGCAGCAAATGGGAAGGTGCTGGTAAATGGCAGTGGTAGCGGTTTCCCTGTTAAGTTTGAGATAGGCCTTTCCCATGTTGTGCATACCGATGTTGATCCACAAACTGTTACCATCACCGCAAACCTTAACCCGGCAACAACCTATACAAAGTATGAATGGGATCTTGGCAGCGGAAGCTATGCCTCTATTCCGGGGGTTGCGGGGGAACTCAACCATACCTTCGAGGCATCAGGTACTTACCTGGTGCGCCTCCGAGTGACCGATAGCCTCGGCCAGGTCAGCATTGCAAGCACCACCATAACGCTAACCAGCTCTTCGTCTGGTGGTGGAGGAGGAGGAGGTGGTTGTTTTATTGCCACCGCTGCCTGGGGTAGCCCGCTGCATCCAAAAGTTGCTTTGCTGCGGGCCGTGAGAGACCGCTATTTACTTACCAATGGGCCGGGAAGGCTGTTTGTTAAGATGTACTATGCCGTCAGCCCGCCGGTTGCCGATTACATCCGCCACCACGAAACCGCGCGGGGCGCTACGCGGTTTGTTCTCACACCACTCGTGCTGTGTATTGAACATCCCTTGTACAGTGTTGTCGGCATCCTGTTCGGGCTGGCCTGTCTGTGGAGTTTGTGGAGGCGGGCACAACAAAATTGTTAGGCAGGCTCTTGATCGGCTTTGCCCGACGCTTGAGCTGGTTTTGACAAAATGCGCTCCAAATTGGCAGCCAGTTCTGTAATCTTGTCAGGGTCTAGATTTTGTCCGGGCTGCGCAGCTATCATGTCTTCCAACTGTTTTTTGATCGGTTCCATCGTGATTACTCCTTCTTGGTCTTTTGGGCCTTAAGGCTACCGTTGCGCGAAAACTTAAGCAAGGGGTTATTTTTACTTTTACCTGTGGCTAGCATAGGTCAAACCGGGACAGATTTGTTTCTGTCTATTGTTGCAATCTTTTCATTTCTATAGCATGGCTGCATGACAACCGTTACAGGTTTCGAGACAAATAGCGGCCTAAAACGCAGTCGGCAATTTCGGGTTTGAGGGCCGCCAGATCAGTATGATGTGCTCTGTTTCCTGACTATACACAATAACGGATGTGTATAGCCTGGGTCCGAAGTTCCGGACAACTAATTGAAGCAAGGAGAAAACGGGGACAGCCTGTATTACCTGGATAATCTGAAGGAATGGAAGCAAAAACTGGGTTGTAGGGTGTATGCCTACTGTCTGATGACCAACCATGTGCATCTGATTGTCGATCCTGGAGAGGATGCGCGAAACCTGGCGTTATTGATGAAGCGGGTAGCCGGACGCCAGACACGCTTTACCAACAAGCAGGAGCATCGTAGCGGCAGCCTGTGGGAAGGTCGCTACAAGTCAAGCCCGATCGATACCGATGAGTATCTGTTGGCCTGTTGCCGTTATGTAGAACTTAATCCGGTGCGGGTCGGACTGGCGATCGATCCGCTGGCTTACCGCTGGTCGAGCTACGGCAGTAAGGTGGGCGTACACCGCCAGGACTGGCTGGATGATGCCCCGTGCTATCTGGCACTGGCCGATTCACCAGAGGAGCAAGCAGTGCGCTATGCGGCCTGGCTGGCGGAGGCCATCCCTGCTGATGAGGTGGAACATATCAGCTTGGCGCTGCAGCGGGGACAGTTGACCGGCAGCCGCCGCTTTGTTGACGAAATTGCGAAAAAGATGGAGCGTCGGGTGGAGTTTCGTGGCCCTGGTCGGCCCCAAAAGGCAAAATAAATAAATCTGTCCCGGTTTTCGCTGCAGATCGTGGAGAAAACGGGGACAGAACTATTTTTCTTGCTCCTTTTCCCCCTTTTTCAGCCCAAACCTGTTTGACTTTACTTTAACAGTCTGTTTTGCTACTGTTTGCCAGAGAGGCGTGGCATGGCAACCGTGACGTTTGAAGTTTACAAAATTCTTGAAAAGAAGCTTGGTGAAGCAGAAGCAACCGAGATTGTGAAGGCTATTGATGCGGCTGCTGCAGATATTGCCATTCAGAAGAAACTTGAAGTGCGAGATGAACTGGTTAAGGAACTGGCCAGCAAAGCTGATCTGTTGGCTGCAAAGGCTGAGCTTAGAGAGGAGATCATTAAAATTGACAGCAAGATGAAACTCTACTTCGTCATTACTATTGCTGTAATTCTGTTGACTAATTCGAAGGCTATGGACCTCATCGGCAAACTGCTCGGCCTCGTCAAATAGGCAACAAAAGAAAATTAGAAGAAAATTAGGGACATCCATGATAAGTTTTGTCAAGGAAAAACGGGGACAGATTTATTTATTGCCGGCTCCTTGACAGGTCTGGCAGACTGCCTTATCCTTTCAATCAGATAAGGGGTTGCTATGCCGACGAGATACTAAAGGACAGGCATATAGTACTTCCAGCATTGCTGACCTGATAGACGCCGTACCAGTTGGCCTTGAGCGGTACCTGCCGGCGTACCGGTATCTGATCATTGACGAAGGCAGCTACAACCAGCTGGAACTGGCAGAACTGAAAAACCTTGTATCGGCCCTTTTCCGGTTGGAACACAGCCAGGGACCTGAATCTGCATTGCAACTGATAGGACACCTGAACGACTGGCTGCAAACCCCGGAGACAAACGACCTTCGTCGTTCCTTTGTCATTTGGATCAAACGGGTTCTCCTGCGTGACCGCATGGGAGACCCGGACTATGAAACCGTGCAAGACCTTGTGGAGGTACACACCGTGTTGGAAAAACGAGGAGAAAACGGGGACGGATCTATTTTTCTTGCTCCTTTTCCCCCCTTTTCAGCCCAAACCTGTTTGACTTTACTTTAACAGTCTGTTTTGCTACTGTTTACCAGAGAGGCGTGGTATGGCAACCGTGACGTTTGAAGTTTACAAAA
>Ga0302250_1000419_pt1 | contig 42810 bp, 45 predicted proteins | sample AAG_RA_Asp_MG_FD_193536 | JGI IMG/M metagenome (GOLD analysis project Ga0302250, IMG submission 193536) | Enriched activated sludge microbial communities from anaerobic digester in WTTP, New Holstein, Wisconsin, United States - AAG_RA_Asp | ecosystem: Engineered > Bioreactor > Anaerobic >...
TATAAACGATTTTGATCTGATACTGGAATCCACGGACGGCATAAATGCGAAAGAGGAGTTATTGCATACTGCATTTGAAGAGACAGGTGCACTGCTTGATAAACTGGATAATATTTGCACCATGATAAGCAATTATCTATTGCAGCATGAATCTATTACGCAAGAGCAAGCCAGAGAGATGCTTCGTGAAATTTTTTAGCGGATTTTGTCTAAAAAATGAGCAAGAGCTGTTCGAGCCTTTTTTGGACCAAACTGATTACACGGTAGCCGGTTTTAGTTATGGCGCACAAAAAGCGATAGAATATGCTCTATCTGCCACGCAAAGAATCGATAGGATAATTTTGCTTTCTCCGGCATTTTTTAAAACACGATCAAAATCTTTTTTAAGAGCTCAAACACATTATTTTAGTATTGATAAAGATAAATATATACAAAACTTTCTAACCAATATTTCCCTGCCAAATGGCAAAATTGATCTAAAAAAATATATTGATGATGGGGACATTAAACAACTTGAAGAGCTGATGAGCTATGAATGGAGCGATGATACTCTCATAACATTAAAAAATAGAGGTATAAAAATAGAAGTATTTTTAGGAGAAGAGGATAGGATCATTGATTCCAAGTCCGCTCTTGATTTTTTTTCAAAATATACGATAACTTATTTTATAAAAAAGGCTGGTCATCTGCTTAATGTTAAATAATATTGATAGAAAGATTATGTATATATTGCTTCTTTTGATTATTTTTATTTTTGTTTGGATATTTGCCGCTATTGAACCTGTCAGCAGGCATGATTGGATGCTTGAAAATATGCTTGTATTTATTATTTTGTTGGTTTTATCACTTACATATCAAAAGTTTCCGTTTTCCAATATTTCTTACACTTTTATAGCTGTTTTTTTGATCATTCATGAAATAGGTGCTCACTATACTTATTCTTTTGTACCATATGAAGAGTGGTTTCAAGCTTGCTGCGATTGGAGTTTAAATCAATTTATGGGCTGGGAGAGAAATAATTTCGATAGAGTCGTTCATCTATTATTTGGACTGCTTTGGGTCTATCCGGCCAAAGAATTTTTTATACGTCGTTTGGAATTTAGTAACGGTATGAGTTGGTTTTTTGCCGTACAAAGCGTCATGACATTTTCTCTGCTTTATGAATTGACAGAATGGGGTGTTGCTATGATATTTGGCGGTAAACTCGGCATGGAATACCTGGGAACACAAGGCGATATTTGGGATGCACACAAAGACATGCTGCTAGCAGCTTTAGGTGCTTTTATACCTGCAGCAATAGCATACAAAATGGGGAAATAATGAATATCATAGCAATAACAGGTTGCAGCTGCGGTATAGGATTGGCTACTGCGACTTATCTTAAAGAGCAGGGGATGATAGTATGTCCTACTGCCAGAAAAAAAGAAGATGTTTTGAGACTAAAAGAACTCGGCTTCCAAGATGCAAAACTTTTAGACGTCACTAAGCCGGATCAAATAGCAGGTGTTATACAAGATATTTTGGATAAATATGGCAAAATAGATGTTTGGTTTAATAATGCAGGCTACGGACAACCAGGAGCAATAGAAGATTTGCCGACAAATATCTTAAGAGAGCAATTTGAAACAAATGTCTTCGGACTGCATGAATGTACGCGTCAAATACTGCCCGTGATGCAAAAACAAGGATATGGAAAGATCATACAGCACAGCTCAGTGCTAGGACTTATATCACTTTTTGGAAGAGGGGCTTACAATGCAAGCAAATACGCTATTGAGGGGCTTACGGATACTTTGCGTTTAGAGCTAAAAGATACAAATATCTATCCGATACTCCTAAATACAGGTCCGATCACGAGTTCATTTAGAAAAAATGCTATGCAAAATTTAAAAGAAAATATAGATATTGAAAAATCAAGATTCAAAGAAACATACCATAAAAATCTAGATGGTACAACCAAACGAGTACCCTTTAATGAGGAGGCAGTCTCTGTGGCAAAAGTAATTTATCGTATCGTATTGGCGCAAAAACCAAAACCAAGATATTATATCACAAAGGCTACTTATATACTCGGATCTTTAAAAAGAACACTAAGTACTAATATGCTAGATAAAATACTCATCAAAATCTAAAAAAGGAAATAATTATAATGGATATAATAACAATTGGCGTAGTAACGACTAGTGATAGGGCATCAAGCGGCATATACGAAGATCTATCCGGCAGGGCCATCATGGACACTCTCAGTGCTTACCTTCAAAATGATTGCAGATATGAATATCGCTGTATAGCAGATGAGCAATCACTCATTGAGCGAACATTGCAAGAACTCGCACAAGTTTATGAATGCGATCTGATAGTAACTACCGGCGGCACAGGGCCGGCACCCAGGGATGTGACAACAGAAGCTACAGAAGCGGTATGCCACAAATTATTGCCAGGTTTTGGTGAGCAGATGAGGGCGGTTAGCTTGCGTTATGTTCCTACGGCTATATTATCTAGGCAAACGGCAGGTATATGCAATAAATCCCTTATTGTTAATCTTCCAGGCAAGCCAAAATCTATAAACGAGTGTTTAGAGGCAGTATTTCCGGCAATCCCTTATTGTATCGATCTGATCGGCGGTAAATACATGGAAGCAAACGAAGAAAATATAACCGTATTTAGACCAAAAGCATAAAGAATATCGATGAATATCACATATATAGAAACCAAAATTAATGAAATTTTAGCTGAATTAGAAAAAGAAGCAATGGATTATATACTCAATGATAGTTTGGATAAAAAAGCTACCAATCTTCGGATGAAACCTATTGTTAGCACAAAACAGATATTGTTAAATGCACTCGAAAGTATCAAAATGGCAGATAAATTAGCACAAGAAGAGATATCAAAAATGGCTACGAAGTAGCCATAAAGAATTTTTTTTCAAGATATCTCTTGGAGTTTTTTATCGTGCAAACGGCTAAAAACGATTAAAGAAAAAATAGCACCAACCAGTGCGCAGCACATATCAGATTGTGTATCCCACACATACCCTTGGGTTCCAAGAAATTGATCTGCACCGCCTCCCATGATCAATGCACTCCACCACTCAAGCAATTCATAAAATGAGCTCAAAGCCAATACAAAACTTAGCAAGAAAAAGATGAACCAGCCATTGTACACTGTAAAAATATTTTTTCTAATCGTAATTTCTCTAGCAATCATAACAGGCACTGCTCCTTGCATTAAATGACCTATTTTGTCATAATTGTTCCTGTCTTGCCCAAAATAACCATTTATTGCATCATATATAGGCACATGAGCATAAGTATAGTGCCCCCCGATCATAAGTACAATCATATGAGTTAATATCAAGACATAAAGCATCGTAGTTAAGCGAAACGAGTTGTATGTAAAAGCTAAAATTAGAAAACCGATTACAGCAGGCAATACTTCAAGTACCCAAGTGGCTCTGTCTTTTGGTTCATATCCAGACCAAATTAATACTATAAAAAATATAAAAATCCAAACCCATTTCATATGTCTATATCTTTTTTTGAGCCGTCATTGTAAATACGGAAAATTTAGCATGCGGTTTCTCGATAACATTGGCAGTTTTAAAATTTATATTTATAAATCCTGCTTCTTTTGCTATATTTGTTAGCATTTCTCTATCAAAACCGTAATGATATACTCCTTCATTGTCGCTATGGAATGTTCCATCCTCGCTGTCCAGGTCTGCAATAGCAATAAAACCGCCTTTATGGAGCATATTAAATAATTTTAAAAATAAAGCTTCAATATCTTCTATATGGTGCATGGTCATGGATGAAATAATGCCATCAACGCTCAATTTTAGATCGTTTTTCATGATATCAGCTTTTATAATATCCGTTTCGCATGCAAATTCTGATTGTTTTGCTCTAAATTCCTCCAGCATAGAAGGAGAGTTGTCAATCGCAATGATCTTGGAGACATGTTTAGCAATAAAATAACTAAGCAAACCGGTTCCCGCACCAAAATCCACGATCTCCATAGAAGAATTAATATCTATATTGTTTAATATTATATCGGAAATTTCTTTGGCATTACGAACACGAATACTATTCATATCCCAATTTTTAGATTTATGCTCAAAAAGATCTTTGTTTTGTTCCATTTTTGTCCTTATATTATATAATATTTTTAAAATAATGTTTGTTTTTGATTAGTTCTAATAGTTTCCCAAAAAAATTCTACGTGTTTTTCAAATAATGATACCATAGAAGAGGTAGATTTTTTGTCTAATTTCAACAAGGAGATCTGCATTTGGTAGAAAAATAGGGGGGCAAAGAACTCATTTGCCAGTAATAGAGGATCTGATGATGCCACCATCTCGTCTTGCATCATTGCAAATAGGTAAGACGAGAGCTTTTTAACGTTTTCTTGATAAAAATATTCATTATATATCTCCCTAATACGCTCGTTATTGAAGATTTCTTGCATCAATAGCTTGAAAAGTGCTTCATTTTGCACATCAAAACTAATCAATTTAAAGGTAGTCGCTATAGACAAAAGCAGTGATTTGCCTTGTTTGTATGATTCTGGAGTACTAAAATTGGCAAAAAGCTTGGCTATAGCCGATGTAGTAAGCTCTTCTACGAGTGATTCTAGTATCTCATCTTTGTTTTTAAAGTGATTATACAAAGCACTTTGCTTTATACCTATTGCTCCTGCTATATCACGCACTGTAGCAGCTTTGTAGCCTTTGGCAGCAAATAGCTTTAGCGATTCGGTTAGTATCTTTTCCTTTGTCTTATCGCCCTTAGAAGGCGGTGAGTAGGTGTCTTGTAGTGTATTATCCATTGCTTATCCTTTCTATAAAAGTATTATAGTGAACATTTGTTCATATGTCAAGAGTATCATATCCATTTTATATGAACACTTGTTAATTTAATATAAATCATCATCATTTCAAAGAGAACAAACGTTCATTAAATCAACATTACTTAAGAGTATCAAATGAACAATTGTTCTTAGAAGCCTATCTATGCCCCTGTATAGCGCTATTTGTTAAAATATATTAATATACATAAAGGCTAGTGGTAATTAACATTAAACAATATATGTAATATGTGCTGATATACACAAAAAATAGGGTGTTTTTATATTTTTTAATAGTAATATAAGCCCATTGAGCATGGATAAGAAGTTTTTGTCATTTACAAATTGATACCAAAAAACGAATTTTGATCTAGATGATAGAGTTCTGATTTTATATGCTGTTTGTAAAATGACCGTTGATTGTTTTTTATAGCCGCAAAAAATAATTAGTTTTATTTAGATTAAAAAAAAATTTCGCTTTGCAAGCAAAGAAAAAACAATAAAGAGTATTTGAAGATCTTTAAAATATAGTTTGTAGAATTTTGCAAATCATAAATGTTGAAATGATAATAAACAACATTCAAAATTTTTATTGATTTTTTGACGAGCAATTTAACATTAAAGGAGAATAATATATTTTTAATAGAATTTATATTATGTTAACCAGTATATATAATATAGCTTTTATATTGAGATTTTCTTGTAATTGCAGCAACTGCAAAACATACACTGCTTGAATTGTATGAAGTAAAATAAAATTTGATATAATTAATTGTTAAAAATTAATCAAAGAAGATATTATGATCCATGAACTTTCAAATGTAGTTGCAAAAAATTTAATAAATCGTCTTCGTGAACACAAATTGGATTCTTTGCATTTTAGACATATAATTAAAGAGCTGGCTAGGTTTTTAGCATACGAGGCGCTCAGCTCTCAAAAACCTAAAACATATAGCATAGAAACGTGGAAAGAAAATATCTCTTGTGATTTTCTGGATGAAGAAAATATCGTCTTTGTAGCTATCTTGCGTGCCGGGCTGCCAATGCTGGAAGCCTTGAGCGATCTTTTTCCAAAAGCTTCATTTGGATTTTTGGCCATGAAACGAGATGAAGTAACTCACAAAAGCAAATTATATTATGATCGCATCCCTGAATGCAAGGATAAAACAGTAGTTGTCGTAGATCCAATGGTCGCAACCGGCGGTTCATTAAGTGATGCCATTGATGTTATCAAAGACAAATTGCCAAAAGAGATCTTTTCTCTTAATATCATAGGCTGCCCCGAGGGGGTGTCTATAATAGAAAAAAACCATCCTGATATACAATTATATATCGCTCAAATTGACAAAAAACTTGATAATAATATGTTTATCTTGCCTGGATTAGGAGATGCGGGAGATAGGGCCTACAATACTCCGGAATAAGCTTAGGGGATATTTGTTTTTAAATATCGATCATAATTTTAAAATTGATAATAATGAATTATTTATATAATAAATATTTTATTTTTTGTTTATTATATTGATAGCAACCATATGCACTCTGGTTTGTTTATGATATACTTGTAAAAACTTAATTTAAAAAGCAAGCAAAAATGGGAAAAAAGAAAAAAAATATTCATATAAAACTAAACAATAAAATCCGTGCTTTCTTTCAAGGGTTGCCATTTGACGAAGGTGTTGCTACATTGAGCGATGAACAGCTTATGGGATTGATGATGTTGCTTGAACTATCGCCCTATTCTCTTAGCAGAGAGGATATGGTGCGTGCCCTAAGACGCATATGGAGCGAAGGTGAAGCAAAACCCAGAGAAATGATAGTTTCATTTTTAACTGATACTGGCGAGCACAAAAAATCATCAAACCAATTTATGACAGAAAAAACAGCCAACATCTTGGATATTCTATCTCAGATCCCGCACACCAAAGAAGAAGAATACAATATATTAGATTCTTTTGCTGATGTAGCAAGTCACAAGATCACACCAAATAAAATAAGAAACAAACTTCTATATAGCAGGCAAAAAAAGAGTTTTGCCGATTTGGAAAAAGCTGCGGATGTAACATTTGATGCACTTGGGCGTATGGAGTTTTATCATAGTTTTTCCTTTGGTTTAAAAGATATTGATTTTAATAAATTATTGTTATGTACATCTGATCCTATAGATCTAGAAACTACAAGCGACAAACCATCAAAAGACCTGATATCAAATCTGCAAACCATAAAACAAGAAATCATCCAAAAAAAACAACAAGAGATCGATGATTTTTTAGAAAAATTAAAAAAACACGGCAATCCATATTTGAATGAAAAAGAGATCATAGATGCTATTAAGTTCATGCCGCCTGATTCGCCTCTTGATCATATACCTATATCTTTTGATAAAATTGAAAAAATAATTAAAGATTTCAACAATAGATATTATCTCACACAAAGTACTGATGATTTTATAATTCAAAAAGAAAAATCATACGAATATTGTGATAGAACATTGAGATATGATATTTCTTTATCATATACTAAAAAATTTATATACGGTCTTATATGGAGAGGCGATAGCCTGCCATACCAAGATGAGTTTGAACAACTCAGCGACAGGCTGATAGAAGATTTGCATATCAGTATAGATGAATTAAAAAATGAGATGTTAGAACTAGCTGATGGATTAAAGATCGATAGCGAAAAAGCTATAGACTTTATACTTCAATTTTTTGAACCTCAACTAATATCATCTAGGACACTAAAACTAAAAGAAAAAACAAAAAGACGCATACTATATCATTGGCATGAATATATTAAGCCATTTTTGGAAAAATATAAACAAGAACAATTGCTGGCAAAAAGCATACGTGACTTTAAACAGCTTTTTCCATTAGCTAGATCGCTTAAAAGAAAAATTATTTTTCATATGGGTCCTACAAATAGCGGCAAAACCCATGCTGCCTTGCAATATCTATCCAATTCTACAACAGGCTCGTATCTAGCACCGCTGCGTTTGCTTGCATTGGAAGGATATGAAAATCTACAAAAGCTGAATGTGGTGGTATCCCTTATTACCGGAGAAGAAGAGATAATCCATGAAGACTCTACACATATAAGCTCTACGATAGAGATGATGAATAGCAGCGTTGCTGTAGATGTGTGTGTCATTGATGAGATACAAATGATCAACGATAGAGATAGAGGCTGGGCATGGGCAAATGCTCTTATTGGTGCACCGGCAAAAACCGTGATACTCACTGGATCTTCAAATGCACTTAAGGCCATCGAACAACTAGCCTTGTATCTGGAAGAACCGCTAGAGGTCATTACTTTTGAGCGAAAAAATCCACTCGAACTTTTACCTCACCCTACTCCTATTCACAAAATAGAACCAGGAAGCGCCTTAGTGGCATTTTCTAGAAAAGATGTATTGTCCCTAAAACAACAATTGACAAGTGAATATAGCGTATCGGTGGTATACGGAAATCTATCTCCTGAGGTTAGAAGAGAAGAAGCAAGACGATTCAGGGACGGAGAGAGCGATATTCTCATAGCTACAGATGCTATTGCAATGGGGCTAAACTTGCCGATTAAAACTATAATTTTTGCCAAAGATAATAAATTTGACGGGATACACAGAAGAGAACTTGAGCCATCAGAAGTATTGCAGATCTCAGGAAGAGCAGGAAGATTTGGTTTTGAAGAGAAAGGTTATGTAGGCGCATTGGATAAAAGTTCGCTAGATACTATCAGCAAAGCTTTTCATACTCCGCTAACAGATATTGCTCTTCCGGTAAGTGTAATGGCAAGCTTTGAGCACGTAATGCTGATTGGTGAAATACTGCAAACAGAAGGTATCGTAGAAATACTAGATTTTTTTGCAGAAAACATGGAATTCGAGGGTCCATTTGTGGCAGCAAATATAGAATCTATGATTGAAATAGCTACAATAGTTGATGAATACAAATTGGACTTAAAAACGAAATATCATTTGTCTTGTGCTCCAGCTAGTTTATCATCTCCATATATAGAATCTGTTCTGCATAAATATATACGTTATATTGAAGCAAATAAAAAAGTTCCATACACTCCTCCAAAAGACTTGCCGCGTTTTGCGCAAACCAATGAAATGCTTTTAAATGCAGAAGATAGAGTCAGGGAGATATCTTTATATCTTTGGTTGTCCTTTCGTTTTCCCGAATACTTCCAAGATACCGCACTTGCCATCAAGAGCCGTGGCAGGCTGAATGGTTTTATTGAAACATCATTAAAGCATGGACATTTTGTCAAAGAGTGTCATCGCTGCGGTAAAGTACTTGATTTTTCTTATAGATTTTCCATATGCGAGAGTTGTCATGCAAAAGGCAAACGAGGCACCAGGTATGCTTCTGCTAGAAATAAAGAGAAAACAAAATAATCATTTTGATCATAAAGGCATAAAAGATAATGATAGAAAGCGGTATATTATTTTTGACCGTGCTGATATTTATAATAGGGATAATCACATCAATTGAAAATAAATTCAAATGGAAAATATTTGACATTTTGCCAAGTATAGTCATTATATATGCTCTTGTGATGATACTCTCTTCTCTTGGGCTTTGGAGCAAAAATGAAGATATAGATTCAGTATACAGTTCATTTAAAAACACCCTGCTTCCAAGCATGATATTTCTTATGCTTTTAGAAGCCGATATCAGAACCATAGCCAAGCTTGGTAAAAAAATGATTTTTACATTCATGCTGGCAACAATATCTATCATAATAGGCTTTATAATATCTTATGGTATATTTCACAATTATCTAGATGGCAACGAAGCTTGGAAATCATTTGGTGCACTTTGTGGCTCCTGGACAGGAGGTACCGGAAATATGGTAGCCATACAAGGGGCCTTGAATATACCGAACAGTGACATGGGTTATGTACTTATAACTGATTCTATAAATTATACTGTGTGGGTGATGATGCTTTTGGCATTAGTGCCGCTTGCTGTTAAATTTAATTCTTGGTCCAAAGCCGACACCTCCATCATAGACACCATATCGGAAAAATTAAATATTCAAAAACATAGATCAGATATTTCGCTCTCTTCGTTGATGTTATTATTGGGCAGTGCATTAACAGTAAATACAGCTAGTGAGTATTTGGCTACACTGCTTCCGACTACGGAATTTATAACTCACTATACTTGGGTTGTTATAATAGCCACACTTGCAGGCATATTATTTGCCATGACACCTCTTGCCAAAGTAGGCGGGTCATCTCTGATTGCACAAATGATGTTGTATCTCATAGTGGCCCTCATTGCTTCGAGGGCTGATTTTTCGGAACTATCACAAGCACCAATATATATAATTGCCGGTTTTGCTGTACTTATGATACATCTTGTTCTTATGATATTATTTGCAAAATTATTCAGACTGGATCTATTTTCTTTAGGTGTAGCATCGCTTGCTAATATAGGAGGGGTAGCTTCGGCTCCGATATTGGCAAGTGCATACTCAAAAGCTTTAGTACCGATAGGTGTTTTAATGGCACTAATGGGATATATCATAGGCACAGGTGCAGGACTTATAATTGCAAAAATACTTCAAATGCTCTCTTAAAAATTCACAATAGTTTCACTTTAATACGATATTATTATAATATAATTAATTAAAGGAGATTTTTTGAAAAAAATATCAATAAAATATTTAGTAGTAGCTGGTCTTTTGAGTACTACATTTTCATTCGCAGAAGTTTCTGTAAATTTGGGAGTAAATGTGGGAGTCGGTGCAGTAACACCAGGTTTTATAGCAGGTGTTTTTGAAATGGATAGACATTATAATGAACCGGTATATTTTTATAAAGGCAGATATTATTATGGCGGAGATTATAGAGATGGATACTATTTTTATAATGGAATAAGACTGGTTGGCGGAGAATTTTATCGCAAACCAAGATTTTATCATCGTGATGAACCAAAAATAATAGTAAACCCACGCAATTATGTTGTTTTTATAGAAGATAGATATTATGATAGACCTGCATATTTTTACGGAGGCAAATACTATTACGGCGGACATTTTAAAAATGGCTACTATTATTATAACGGTCGCAGACTTCATGGCGGTAAATTTTTCTCAGCACCAAGAAAAGTTCACAACAAACAGTTTGCCAAACGTGATGATGTGAGAGTATACGAAATTCAAGATAGAGATGACAGAGATTTTAGAAGAGATGATCGTGATGATAGAAGAGACAGGGATGACAGAGATGACAGAAGAGATAGAGATCATAGATAACAATTCAATAAAAGAATTAACAAATAAAAAAGATATATTGCTCAAACAATATAAAGATTTAAGCGAACCTTTAATCTACGCTCAAAATGATTTTGAAAAAAGTCTCATAGAAGAGCAAAGAACCGCCTTAGCTATAGAGATAAAAGCTTTGGCTACTCAAATTCAAGATATTAAAGAAGTTTAATTTTATACTCTTCATGATAGGATACCATACAAAGTATCCTGCATGGAAAGTAGCAAATGAAAATAACATCGATTCGTACAGCATTATTTTGCTCGCCACTCAAAACACCATTTAAAACTGCACTTAGAACTGTTGAAAACCTTGAAGATATAGTTGTACTTATAGAGTGTGACAATGGCTTTATCGGTTATGGCGAAGGCGCTCCGACAGCAGTCATTACAGGTGAAACATTAGGAACAATGGAAGCGGCGATCTCTTATCTGGCTCCGATGCTGACAGGACTAAGCATATTGAATGATTTTGAAGAGATTTTGCATCGCTTACACACAAGACTTCTTCATAATACAACCGCCAAGGCGGCACTTGAAATAGCGTTGTATGATCTTAGATCCAAAGCTGAAAATAAACCTCTTTATAAACTTTTGGGCGGCACGCAAACAACTTTCGATACAGATATTACCATAAGCCTCAATGACATAGACCAAATGATAATTGATAGCTTGAAGGCTATCTCTCTTGGTTATAGTATTCTCAAAATTAAATTAGGAAATGATCCTTTGCAGGATATTGACAGGATAATCGCCATACATAACGCGGTGCCAAAAGATACAATATTGAGACTTGATGCCAATCAAGGCTGGAGTAAAGAAGATAGTGTACTTGTAATGAAAACGATTGAAGCTAAAGGAATAATATCTCAGTGCATAGAACAACCCATCAAAGCTGATGATATTGCCGGACTAAGATTCATTAAAGAGCGTATACAAACTCCGATACTTGCAGATGAAGCAGTATTTAATCTGGCACAAGCTATTTTTGTACTGGAATCTGGCAGTGCGGATTATCTAAATATAAAACTTGCCAAATGCGGCGGTATATCAGAAGCTATCAAGATCGCGAACAAAGCTAAGGAATTTGGCGTTTCTTGCATGATGGGTTGCATGTTAGAAGGCCCCATAGGTATAACAGCATCTTTGCATGTAGTTTCAGCCTTATGCGATGTCATTACCATGATAGATCTTGATGCGGTTGCCCTGCTCTCAAAACCGCCTACTGATTGCAGTGTTGTATTTAATGAAAGCAATATTATACTTTCTAATGAAAGCGGACTCGGCATAAAATATGCAAATAAATGAATACCTTTTTATTTATTAATAAAATAAATGTTAAGATTGAATATGAAAATTAAATTATACATACTTACAATAATGTTATTTTCCATGCTTCATGCAGATTATTATCTCATGCCTAGCGCAAGAGCGCAAAGCAAAATAGATAATATGCCCAAAGCAACTATTCTGGATATGCAAACCATACCGCAAAACCCAAATGCATATGCCGCTCAGATCAAACCATTTCATACAAGCGAACAAAAAAAACTAGATAATGAATATAATGAACGATATTTTGCACCATGGAGTATGAGTGAAATCAATATTTCAGTAGAAGATTTCGGCTGGGAAACACGATTTGTGCGTAAAAAACCTATATATACCGCAAGGGCCAAAATAATACCGCCAAATATTTATGAAGAATGGATCACCAATGCTCAAATGGAGCTATTTAATACGCAAAAAATAAAAGCTATAACTATCAAAAGAACAGATCTTAAATCACTTCCAACCAAAGAGTCTTTTTATCGTGATCCTCATGAAACAGGAGAAGGATTTCCGTTTGATTATAATCAAAACAGTGCTTATCCGCCAAATATGCCATTGCTTATTTCTCACTTTTCAAAAGATGGCAAATGGGCATTTGTGCACGGCGCATATGCTTTTGGATGGCTCGACATAAAAGATATTGCTATGGCAGATGATGATTTTATAAAAAAATTTAAAAATGGACGTTATGCTATAACAGTAAAAGACAATCTTAGATTATATGAAAATACAAAACCTATCAGTCTAGTCAAATTGGGCACCCTATTCCCTTATGACAATGAAGGTTATTTTTTTGCGACTAGAGATAAAAAAGGCATGGCAAAACTCAATAAGGCCAAACCTACGCATAGAGGAATTATTGCTTCAAAGCCTGTAGCTTTTACACCACACAATGTTTCTAGGATAGCTGGTGCTTTTATAGATGAACCTTACGGATGGGGAGAAAATTATGAAACAAGAGATTGTTCTGCATTAACGAGAGATTTTTTTGCTCCATTTGGTATTTTTTTGGAACGCAATTCAAGCGACCAAGCAAAAGATGGGACACAAATACCCCTTTTGGGCTTGAGCGCAGATGAGAAAAAAGCGAAAATTCTCAAAGATGCCGTTCCATTCAGATCTATGCTGTTTGTCCCGGGGCATATAGTGCTTTACATGGGACATTTTCAAGGTGAGCCCGTAATAATGCATTCTTATTGGGGCATAAGACAACAAGATTTTACCAAACTCATTACGGGACGTACTATCATAACTACAACCCAGCCTGGCAAAGAGTTGCCTTTTGTTAGAAAAGAGAGTCAACTCATTGAAACCCTGCAAAGCATAGTATCGTTTTAATTTTGGTAGAATGTCGCCCATGAAACATTTAAAAACATTTAATACACATATATTGGCCGGCAAGTATAAAGGGAAGGCTATCTCAATTCCGGCCATTGATACAACTAGAAGTTCCAAATCAATACTCAAAGAATCTCTTTTCAATACCTTGCAATTTGATATCATAGATAAAAATTTTGTAGAAGTTTTTGCCGGTAGCGGCTCAGTTGGTCTTGAGGCATTGAGCCGTAGTGCTAAACATGCCTATTTTATAGAAAAAAATCAAATAGCACTAACTACTTTAAGAAATAACATCAAAAATATAGATCCATTAAATGCTACGGTATTAAGCGGTGATAGCTTCGAAAAATTTGCTACGATTTACGATATTGTCAAATCTAAAAATATCAAAACTTATTTTTATTTCGACCCGCCATTTTCTATCCGTGAAGGAATGGAAGAGATATATCAAAAAACTCTTGCACTTATTGGAACAATAGAACCTAATATTTGCGAAATGGTAATAGTTGAACATATGAGCAACCTTGAACTGCCATCAACAATTGGACAATTATCTATTTTTAAAACAAAAAAATTTGGCAAAAGTACACTTAGTTATTATAGATAAACCTTTACAAAGTTTAAAAGATTTTTAAAATGACACCATCTACCGTGACCGTCATTCTGAGCCACGAAGTGGCGTAAGAATCTATAAATCTAAAAAATAGATCTTTACAAAGTCCAAAAAAGACTTTTCAATATGACTTGCATAACGAAACAAATCAATTATGCAAAAGTAAAATATAGAACCTTCCGTTCCCTACTCTCCGCTAACCAACTCTTCGTGTTCTTTGAGCAATTTCGCTTCATAAAGAAAAATTGACGGTTTAAATTCTGTTTTTTTTACCTTGTCATATTGAGCTAGCGAGAGATAAAGTTTTTCTTTGGCTCTAGTGACAGCTACATAAAAAAGTCTTCTCTCTTCTTCGAGATCTCCACCTTTGCTCATTAACTTAGTATTCGGAAATCTTCCATCCATCAGATCGATCACATAAACTTCCAAAAATTCCAAGCCTTTACTTGCATGGACGGTGAGTAGATTTACGCCCTCTCCTTGACTAAGTTCACTGCCGCCTAATATCATGGCATTCAAAAATCTAGCTAGATCATTATAATGAGTAGCCAATTCATGCAATAATTTGGCTTTTTGATATATTCTCTCTTTGGCTAAATTATATTTGTTGGTATCAACCTCTCCGTTTTTCAGTCTAGAACGGCCGAGTGACAAATTCTCTACAACTTCAAGGTAAATTGGGGACTTAGTGAGTTGTGATAACATTTTTGCAGGATTTTTTTCATATTTTACATTGCGTAGATATGCGCAAAAATCATCAAAGAACTTCATGTTTTCACTGCTAATTTTATCGTGGCCATGGAGCGGATGGTTGTGTTTGGATTTGATATCTGCTTTTTTTTCTTCGATCCATTCTTCTTGAAATAGCCCTGATTGCTGCGAGCGTATAGTTTTTGGCAATGATAATACACTAGGCTCCAAGATGCCGTTCATAAGATTACCTTTGCCGCAATGGATCAACGCCAAGAAAAATTCTTTTGCCAAAGCAGGACCTACGCCTCTTGCATATTCAAATATATGCAAAAATGCCATCATATCTTTTGGATTTGATTTTAAGCTAAGCATATCTAGTAAAAATTTAACCTCTTTTGCATCAAAAAAACTAGTACCGCCCTTGCGTTTACATGGAATGCCAAGCTCTCTTAGAGTTGCCTCTATACCGTCGGCACTTGAGTTATTGCGAAAAATTACTGCTATTTCATCGTATGGAATATGTGATGTTTTTATAGAATGCGATATGGCATGATATTGCTCAAACAGCTCATGATAAACCAAAAGTTTTGGCGCACTATCTTCCCCTTCTCTGCCTACACGTAATTTTTTGGGATATATTCGCGGATTATATTCAATTACACGATTTGCCAAGGCCAAAATAGATGCTGTCGACCTATAGTTGGTGATCAAAGAAAACAGATTTGCATTTTTATATCTTTTCGTAAAAGTAGATATATTTTCTATATTTGCTCCGTTAAATGCATAAATACTCTGGTCATAATCCCCTACGCAAAATAGTGATCTTGGCTTCATGGCATCTATGAGTGCGCCCTGCAATGTATTTGTATCTTGATATTCATCGACTAATATTTCGTCAAACCCTATATCGGAAATCTTCAGCTCTTCAATAGTTCGCAACAAAAGATCATTAAAAGAGACAAAGCCATACTCTCTTTTTTCTATTTCAAATTTTTCTATTATTGCTATATATTTATTGATAAACGGCTCATGCTCTATATACTTTTCCAAAAACCAATCTTCAAAAGGGTCCAAAGATGCATTTTGATACAAACTATAAAGCTCATAGAGATACAGAGCAGAAAACGGTTCTCCATTTAAGCTAGAAAAATCATATGTTTCATAGATACTTTTGAAAAGTGTTTTTAACTCACTCGGCTGCTTGAGCACCAGTTCTCCATGTTTAGCCTTGAGCCATCTATAGCAAACTGCATGAAAAGTACCGGACTCAATGACTGAGACTATCTCTTTTGGAAAATATCTCTCCAATCTAGCCAGCATTTCTCCCGCTGCTTTATTGGTAAAAGTTAATAATAAAATTTTCTCCGGCTGCACTCCGGAATACAATAAATGCGCAATCCGTCCTACTATCGTAGAGGTTTTGCCGGTCCCTGCACTTGCTATAATTAGATTGTGACCCAGCGGAGCCTGGGCAGCTTCTCGCTGCTCTAAATTTAATCCATTAAGTGCCATATATACCCTATTGATAGTTTTAAAAACGGATTGTAGCTAATTTTAGATTAGGAGTTTGCAGATATGCTGCTAGATACTGTTTGCAATTTTTCCAATAAATGCTTATAATTATCAATGTTTTGAAAGCCTTTTTCATAACGCCATCTGAGGATAAATTCTATAATATTGTGTTTTTTTGATAGATCCAATCCTTCGCCCTTGCCAAAATATCCCAAAGATATATTTTTGGCTTTTTTCTTTTCTTCGTCTCCATTGGCTTCATAGCTAATAGCAATTATTTGTATATATTTACCGGCTCTTGCTTCCCCAAAATCATCATCTTTAAGCCCAATTCCAGCTAAATTCATAGCTTTATATGAAAAAATATCATCAAAAACAGGACATTTTTCATTTATTTCTAGCTCATTAAAAAGTTTTATCAAGCGTTGCATATTATAAGTTCTATCTTCACTGTTTTGTATTGCATTATTATTGTTTTGGAGATTTAAATTTTTATTGATGACATTGGTAGCAATTGCATGTTGCTTTACAAATTCATCATCAAACAATGATTCTTTGCCGCTCAATTTCTCTTCGAGTTTACCGCTAAGAGCTTTAAGCCTATCTAACCTGCTAGACACTATAGAGCCTTTAAACTTGATATTAATACATTATAAACTATATTTTCTAATATTTTTCTAAAATAGCATAAATCATATAAAAAAATATTAATTATTTATATAATGATGACAAAATAAGTGCTTAATGATATTTAAGATATAATTTTTAATAAAAATAAGGATGTATGAATGGATTATTTGGAGATAGAAGGCGGAGCAAAATTAAGTGGGAATGTGATTATTAGCGGAGCTAAAAACTCCGCTTTACCAGTAATCGCAGCTACGATATTAAGCGATAAACCTGTAACATTAACGAATCTTCCAAACGTAGTAGACATTCGTACATTACTTAAACTACTTACTATGCTTGGCGGAAAAGTTGAGCATGACAATACTGTAGCACATATCGATAACGGCTCAATCAATTCCACAAAAGCTGTTTACGAAATAGTATCTCAAATGAGAGCTTCGATATTGGTACTTGGACCACTGCTCGCTAGGTTTAAAGTATGTGAGGTCAGCCTACCTGGCGGATGCGCAATTGGTCAACGTCCTATAGATATGCATCTTAAAGCTCTAGAGGCTATGGGTGCACATATAGAAATAAAGGGTGGTTATGTCAGAGCTGAAGCTCCAGATGGCCTGCACGGAGCAAAAATCGTATTTGACAAGATTACCGTAGGTGGTACTGAAAATGTTCTTATGGCTGCAGCTCTAGCCAGTGGAACTACGACGATAGTCAACGCCGCCAAAGAACCTGAAATTGTACAGCTATGCGAAATGTTCGAAAACGCCGGAGTAAAAATCGAAGGTATCGGGACAAGCGAGATAACAATAGAAGGGACTGATGGCAAGCCATTGGAATTTAAAACCACAGAAATTATCCCAGACCGTATAGAAGCAGGAACTTATCTATGTGCTGCTGCTATTACTCACTCTACGATTACACTTCAAAATGCAGATGCCAATCATTTAAAAGCAGTTATCGATAAACTCGAAGCCATGGGATGTGAGTGCAAATCAACAGATACTACTATTACAATTCATGGGCCTGAAAAATTAAAGCCTGTACACATCATTACTACGGAATATCCGGGATTCCCGACAGATATGCAAGCCCAATTTATGGCTATTGCAGCGATTGCTGACGGCGAGAGCATCATCGAAGAGAGACTCTTTGAAAATCGATTTATGCATGTAAGCGAACTCAACCGCTTGGGAGCTGACATTTGGCTAAAAGGAAGTTTGGCTGCAGTCCACGGGGTAGAAAAACTTTATGGAGCAGATGTGATGGCAACTGATCTAAGAGCTAGTTCTGCCCTAGTGCTTGGTGCATTAGTGGCTGAAGGCACCACAAGAGTCAGACGCATATATCATCTAGACCGCGGATATGATGATCTGGAGGGCAAACTATCCAAACTTGGAGCAAAGATAACAAGAAGAAAAGAGTAGTTATGAATTTTGAACAGTTAAATGCATATCTGCTTTCTAAAAACGGGGCTGCATTTGATTATCCTTTTGACGAAACTACAAGGGTATATAGAGTTCACAATAAAATATTTGCTCTATTTGATGATAGCAAAACCAAATTATCTATCAATCTAAAATGTGATCCGCTTTACGCACTTGAACTGCGTTCGCTTTATCCGTATATCAAGCCGGGATATCATATGAATAAAAAACATTGGAATACATTTGAAATTACAAATGATTCTGATGATAAACTTCTAAAAGAACTCATAGACCATTCATACAATCTGGTTTTTTTATCGTTAAGCAAAAAAGATCAAAACGAAATAACCATAAAGGCTAAAAATGTCACTTGAAATAGAGAGAAAATTTTTAGTTGATACCTCAAAGCTGCCAAAACTTGAAAACGGCAAGAAAATGATCCAAGGGTATCTGCAGCAACGCTCACCGAGCATTAGGATAAGAGTACAAGATGATGCTGCATTTTTGACTATAAAAGGTGATGCAAAAAACAATATAACAAGAACTGAGTTTGAGTACAACATCCCCATCGAAGATGCAAAAGAGCTACTAAAAGAGTGTAAAGGCCTGCTAATATCCAAAACGCGTTATGAGATACTTCACAAAGGACATTTGTGGGAATTGGATATTTTTGAAAATGAAAATAGCGGGCTTATAGTAGCAGAGATCGAACTTGAAGATGAAAATGAAGAGTTTGTATTGCCAGAATGGGTTACAACCGAAGTCTCAAGCGATCCTAGATATACTAATGCTTCTCTTTCTGAACTACCCTACTCGCAATGGTAAAATATTTCTTTTTGGCATTAATTGGCGATAGCTATATAGTTGCTGCGAATATAACGCGGCAGTCAATTTTATCATCCTATATTTGATGGATTTAGAAATTCAAAAATTTTTTTTATAATCATATCTTTTTGCATAAAAATCAAATCATGACCAACACCCGATATCAGGTTGAGTTCAATATCGGGTGCGACATTTTTTACTCTTTGAGAAGCGTGTTTAGCTAAATACATTTTTTCATTTTCACCGATTATCAAAAGCGTACTTTTGAGTTTTTTTAAGTCATCTTCTTCTAAGACAGAAGGGGTAACAAGCGGTCTGTATTCAAAACACTCTTTATTGAGCATCAATTCATTAATATACCTATCGACAAAACTTTTATGTGCCCCGCCTTTGTCGACCATATCCTGAAGTATCCAATAAATATAATGTTTTACAAAAGTTTTAAAAGGAAAAAACATCAATAGTGATTTCAACATAAATATTGGCCTCAATGGATGCACTGTTGCTGCCGGTGCAATTAGAATAAGCTTATCGATTTTTTGAGGATACTGCAATGCAAATTGCGAAGCGACCCATCCTCCATACGACATACCTATGATGTTTATTTTTTTACTCAAATATAACCCAGCCAACACTTGATTAAACCAATCAAGAAGATTGCCGATATTCTTGATCGGCATTGTATTCATACTTAGTCCTACGTCATAAATATTATCTATTGTATATACGCAATATTTCGCGGATAATTCTTCTACATAGTCTTTCCAGATCAACGATGTCGAGGAAATACCTTGCAATAATATGAGAGCCGGATTATTCTGATTGCCATGGATCCTGACAAATGTTTTGCCAAATGTTGTTTCTACATATCGGCTATCTGAAGCTACAGGCAATTTTGCGGCTTCTTGGGCATAATAAGATAGATAATTTTCTTTTCGTTGACGATCTCGAAAAGGATAATAAGTCTGTTTTTTCATTGATTTTCCTTAATCAAACATTCTTCTTTATAATTATAAATTTATTTCTTTAAAATTATCAAGATCAGACGATATATGATGTGTATTCAAATTCATTGCGAATAAAAAAACTACCCCCTAAGCACATCAAGAACATTTGTAGCATAGCATCCTTTTGGAAGGGTAAAACCAAGCTCATAATGTGCTTTTTCAGGTATATATCTTTTACTAATATCAGTTGCCCAGATCCAAGCATAGCGTCTAGCACCATCCAATGGGATAGGCTCATCAAACATACTTTCTATAACGCCGGCATTTCCCCCGGCTCTCTTGGTTTTTGCTCCTGGCACAAGCCCTGTAGGAGAAATATCACGCGAAGTAAATCTAGATGCTTCATCGCTCAACTCCTCGGCATCAAATAACCTGCCATAAGGGTAATGCATCATCACATCACCCTTTATAAGTTTAAAAAATTGCGCTTGATCTTTGGTATCATCAAGAGTGCCAGCCGGCAAAGACAATATGCTCTCACATTCTGATTCGCTGTATTTTTGAAGCAGCAAACTAAGTTCTATTCGCTTTGATAGCCAATTGTTAAACAGATAGCTTTGATATGAACCCACCAGAAATTCTCGCAGCTTTCTATCATTGATCTTGAGTTTTTTTTCTATTATCTTCTTGCCGTCTTCCCAGTTAGTGCCGTCAGTTCCGAATCTTTGATTGCCAAAATAATTTGGTATCCCGTTTTGTTTTATCCATTCTAGTCCTGAATCCAGCTTGTCCTTTTGCACCCCAAGGACTTTTTTTAGACGCATCTCAAAGCGGTTGCCCTTTAGGTGCCCTATTCTTATTTTATTATTATGTTTAGTAGTTTCTAGTATCTTTATGCCATCATGATTCAAATCTTTTAATCTCTCTTCATGTTTGGCAAGCAGCGATATATACTGAATAGTCATCGCATTTTTATCTTTCAGTCCGGCATAGCCTATCTCGCTATGCTTTATGCCCAAATGATTTGCGATAATAGCTATCATATCCCATGTAGTTAGCTCTTTTTTGCGAACTTTTAAAACTAAATGTTCGCCCTCCCCGCTAAATTCATACAGCGGTATCTCTTCAACGGTAAAATCTCGCGGTGATGAATTGAAAACAAAATCATTTTGGATAGGAAGCGGATATAGTAATTTCATAATGCTCTTTTTTATGGAATTATAACATTTTGATACTGCGATGTGAATTGAAAACATTTATACACCTTAAATAAATATTAGTAAAAATCATACAAAAACTCTCAAAACGGTAACTTTTAGCAAAAAACCATATAATTACATAGATTTAAAGCTTTACAGGAGAAAAAATGCTCAGATTTGCCCCATCGCCGACAGGTGATATGCATATCGGTAACTTACGAGTAGCCATAATAAATTATATCGTTGCCATGCAAAGAGATACAGACTTTGTAGTTCGCATAGAAGATACAGACAAAGAAAGAAACATAGAAGGCAAAGATCAAGAGATCTTACAAATATTAGAAAAATTTTCACTTCCATATAGTCAACTATTTTACCAAAGTGCCAATCTGCACATTCATCAAAATCTAGCCATTAAACTCCTAGAAGAAGGTAATGCTTTTATATGCACGTGCACGCCTGAAGAGCTCGAAGCTGATAGAGAAAAAGCAAAAAAAGACGGCATTGCATATAGATACAGCAGTAAATGCACCATTCAGTCAAATGAAACAGTTGAAGAGATAAAAGCCAAAAATATACCTTTTGTGATCCGTATCAAAAAACCTGATGCTCCGATAGTTCACCATGATGTCATAAAGGGAGATTTTACAACGCAGCCAAACGAAGTAGATAGTTTTGTGATCCTTAGAAATGACAGCACTCCTACTTATAATTTTGCATGTGCTTGCGATGATATGCTCACCAATATAGATATGATAATCCGCGGCGAAGATCATCTGAGCAACACTCCAAAACAGATCCATATCAAAAATCTACTAGGCTACACCAAAGAAACACAATATGCCCATCTGCCTATTATTTTAAATAGTGAAAACAAAAAAATGAGCAAAAGAGATGATGCAAGTTCTGTAAAATGGTTGTTCGAACAAGGATTTCTGCCTGATGCGATTTTAAATTATCTATTGCTTTTAGGCAACAAAACGCCAAAAGAAGTTTTTACACTTCCTGAGGCAATATCATGGTTCAAGCTTGAAAACATCTCAAAAAGCCCAGCTAAATTTGACATAGACAAATTGCGTTTCCTTAACCGCGAACATCTTAGACTTATAGATGATAAAGACTTTTCTGCTTTATTTGGTTTTAGAGATAGCGAGCTTGGGAAACTAGCCAAATTATATCTTGAAGAAGCTAGCACACTAAGCGAGCTAGAACCAAAAATAAAAGCTATTTTTGCTCCAAAAAACTTTGAAGGAGAATGGAGTAAAGAGATGGTTTTATTGCGAGACATCATTGCTGGGGCTCCGGCAATTTCAACATATGATGAATTTAAAAGCTATCTTATAGAAAAAAGCGGGCTTAAGGGCAAGGCATTGTTTAAACCGCTTAGATTATTGCTTACAGGAGCAGAACATGGGCCTGAACTTAGCGATATTTACCCTTATATCAAATCTTATCTACTCGAGGTTATATCATGATGTTTTTATCAAATCTTATCAATGGGCTTATCACACTATATATTTGGATCATAATCATAGTTTCACTTGTAAGTATTTTTTCTCCGTATACACGCAATCCGATCATTGATATGATGCGTAGCATTACAGATCCTGTTTTTGGATTTGTTAGAGAAAAAATGCCGTTTGTAGTAACAAACGGCATCGATTTTTCTCCATTGGTTGTTATAATCGGCTTACAGATCATACGAATATTATTCTAGGAAATGGCTATGAAAATAAAACAATTTTTTATATTTTTGGCTCTTTTTTCTCTCATACTCGAAGCAAAAACTTTTACACTCGAAGATATAAAAGAAATGCCGACATGTTTGGAAAAGGACTATTATATTTGGCGTTTTATTTCTCAACCCCAAACAACACAACAAGAAGCAAGTGATGCTCTTGCGCAAGCTTTCTATGTCAACAAAGCGATTGCGGATGCATACAAAGCAAAAACAGGCATAAAACCGCGTATGGGTGCATACTGCAAAGGTGACAATTGCGTGCCGCCTCCGCCGTCAAATGAAGCCATACAGGCAAGCAGACATTTTAGCGCAGGTATAAAAGCGCTAAAATCCAATGATCCCCAAAAAGCGCTTTCTCATTTTATATACTCCAAACAGACCACAGACAAGCCTGATGATAGGGATAGAGCAACATTTTGGGCATATCAAGTTACGAAAGACAAAGCTTATTTGGATGAACTTTTAGCTAGCAATGAAGTAAATATTTATACGTTAATTGCGCAAGATATAGTAAACGGCCGCTATCCTAAAACGATCAGTCCCGTATTTGCATCGCAGCATAATTACTTACATGATACCAAAGATCCGCTGAGTTGGGCAAAATTAAAAAATCAGGTTTTTTCCGGCAAAAATGATCTTAATAAATTGGCTCAGTCATATGCTTACGAATCAACCGCGGGACATTACGCATTTATAAAATCTTATGCTTCCGAGCACAAAGAAAAATATTATCCATTGCCATATCGCAATATATTAAAATCATTACCTACAGAAAGACAAGCGCTTATTTATGCCATCGCAAGGCAAGAAAGTAAATTTGTGCCTGCAGCAATATCTCGTTCTTTTGCTCTGGGAATGATGCAAATCATGCCTTTTTTAGCACAGCACATAGCCAAAAAAGACGGAGAAACTATAGACTTGGACGATATGTTTGATCCTAAAAAAGCCATTCAGTACTCAAATCGTCATTTGAATTATCTCAATTCATATCTTTATCATCCGCTTTTTGTGGCGTATGCCTATAATGGAGGTATCGGCTTTACTAAACGTCTGATACAAAGACCTAATATGTTTAAAAAAGGTCCATACGAGCCTTATCTTAGTATGGAAACTATTGAAAACGTAGAATCACGAGAATATGGCAAAAAAGTCCTTGTTAATTATGTAATATATATGAACAAATTAGGAGTCCCTACCCGGATATTACCGCTTATTAATAACTTGAATGACGGAACACAAATAGATCGTTTCCGAAATTAATCTCCAATACCCCAACTCTCCCTAAAGAGCGTTAGGGTATAATCTCTATCAAAAATCAATTGTAAAGTTTTCACTATGACAAAAAAACCAAATGATATTTATATACCAAAGCCAAGCCCACATGACCCTGACGAATTAGGACATTTTGGTATCTTTGGCGGCAGATATGTACCGGAAACACTAATGAGCGCTCTTGAGCAGTTAAAAAAAGACTATCAAAATATCAGATTTGATCATGAATTTTGGAAAGAAGTCGATTACTACTATAAAAACTATGTAGGAAGGCCGAGCCCGCTTTATTTTGCGCAAAATATCAGTGAAGAACTGGGAGCTAAAATCTATCTCAAAAGAGAGGATCTCAATCATACAGGTGCTCACAAGATCAATCATACGGTTGCTCAGGCTATTTTGGCAAAAAAACTTGGAAAGAAAAAAGTTATAGCAGAAACAGGTGCTGGTCAGCACGGAGTTGCTACTGCAACAGTCGCTGCTCTTTTTGGTTTAGAATGTGAAATATTTATGGGCGAAAAAGATGTGGCTAGACAAGAACTTAATGTATTTCGCATGAAATTATTGGGAGCAAAAGTACACTCTGTTAAATCCGGCAGCCGCACACTAAAAGATGCTATGAATGATGCGATTCGCCACTGGGTGACACATGCTAGAGATACATTTTATATAATAGGAACAGTTGCCGGCCCGCATCCTTATCCAATGATGATCAGAGATATTCAATCTATTATAGGCTGGGAAGCAAAAGCACAAATTTTAGAGGCAGAGCAAAGATTGCCTGACAAAGTTATAGCTTGCATAGGTGGCGGGTCAAATGCTATAGGCATATTTAATCACTTTTTAGAACACAAAGAAGTAGAATGTATAGGTATTGAGGCTGGTGGTTTGGGCATAGACACCGATAAGCATGGGGCATCGCTTGAAAAAGGAAGTCCTGGCGTGCTTCATGGGCAAATGAGCTATTTACTTCAAGATGAAGACGGCCAGATATTGGAAGCTCATTCTATTTCTGCCGGACTTGATTACCCGGGCATTGGGCCGGAGCATGCCTACCTCAAAGAACAAGGCTTAGCCAAATATGATAATATTACTGACAAAGAAGCCCTTGATGCCTTTGTTTGGCTTTCACAAAGCGAGGGGATCATACCGGCATTCGAAAGCTCTCATGCGGTTGCATATCTCAAAAAAATGGATAGATCAGAGATAAAAGATAAGCTCATCATAGTAAATCTCTCCGGAAGAGGCGACAAAGATATGATGCAAGCAAAAGATATATTAAAAGATCAATTTAAAGATTAAAGGAAAAAATCAATGTTATTTCATGTTAGCGATACTCCAATAGCATCTTTTGATGGCGATATCACACTAATTTTCATTGCTAATGGAAATTTGGAAGAGGCCCAAGATGCAGAGCTGCTAAAAAAAGTTGGTTTCAAAGCAGAGCAAGATGAAGTAGTTCATCTTATTGAGAAACAACGATTATACGTAGGAATTTCATCACTAGATCCAGATAGCCTAAGAAGTGCATCTGCTACTGCTATTCGTTCAGTATGTTGCAAAAGTATTTATAAACACTTAGCTGTAGCGCCTTTAAATTCTTTGAACGAATACTATATGCATGCTATCTGTGAAGGTATACTGCTTGGCAATTATACTTTCACAAGATATAAAAGCAAACCAATAGTTTCTAATTTGGAAAAAGTATCTATCTTTTTAGAAGATTGTGATAAGACAACAAAAGATATTATCAAAAATGCTATTGATAATGCAACTATACTTGCTAATGCTACGAATTTCTCAAGGGATATAGTAAACACAACTCCTGATGATTGTTATCCGAAAATCATGGCACAAATTGCAACCAAGCTTTGCGAAGATAGCAATTTGGAGTGCAATATACTAGGAATTAAAGAGTTAGAAAAACAAAACATGAATGCCTTACTAGCAGTAGCAAGAGCTAGCAGGCATGAACCTTATGTAATCCATCTAAAACATAAACCGGCCAATCCAAAGTGTGTAATCACGCTGGTTGGAAAAGGATTGACCTATGATAGCGGCGGACTAAGTCTAAAACCATCAGCATCAATGGTAACAATGAAATCTGACAAAAGCGGAGCCTCTGCGGTGCTTGGCATAATGAAAGCAATAGGAGAAATGGATCTTCCAGTAGAGGTGCATGGATTTATTGGCGCAGTAGAAAACATGATAGGCGGAGATGCATATAAACCAGATGATGTATTGTATGCCAAAAACGGCAAAACCATAGAAGTACGCAATACTGATGCAGAAGGAAGGTTGGTGCTTGCCGATGTACTTGCTTATGCACAACAAGAAGTAAATGCTGATTATATATATGATTTTGCTACTCTTACAGGAGCATGTGTGGTTGCCCTTGGAGCTTATACCATTGGTATTATGGGCAACTCAGATGCACCAAAAACATTGCTAAAAAACGCTTCTAAAATTTCGGGTGAAATGGTAACAGAATTGCATTTTAATAGATTTTTGAAAAAACTTATCAAAAGCGAGATAGCAGATATCAGCAATGTGGCTAGCTCTCCGCACGGTGGAGCGATCACTGCCGGATTATTTTTATCTGAATTTATAAATGAAGAAAACAAAGACAAATGGACACATCTAGATATTGCAGGACCGGCTTTTGTAGAACACACATGGGCTGAAAATCCTCACGGCGGATCAGGAGCCGGTGTAAGATTGATGGTCAATTTATTGCAAAACCTAGCTAAATAATTATACCCTCAAAGAGCAAGTTAAAGCTTTTTGGGCCAGCATCTGAGATATTATCTCTCTGTCATTGACTATATGTTTGACGCCAAGTTCTTTTATGATTTTTTCTTCTTCGTCATTACTTACTGTAACTACTGTATTGATATTTGCATCGATTGATGTTACATTCTCACAGATCAATCTTTTTTGTTTTTCGTTTGTGATCGCTATGACAACTGCTACTGATTCTTTGATATTAAAGTGTTCTAAAACTCTTTTTTGGGCAGCATTTGCCAAAAAGATCATCTTCTCTCCATCAGCAATAGCTTTGTCTACCAGTGATATCTCATGCTCTAAGATAATATAATACAAACCCATAGCTTTAAAATTATACGCCAATTTACGCCCCAATGGCCCATAACCGCATATAATGATATGCCCGCTAAAACCACCCTCTCTAAAGGCTCTTTTTCTTAGAGTTGTTGGTTCCGGAGAGAAAAAATCAACAATATCTTTTATATTTTTAAGTATAAATGGAGCAATTATCATTGATATAACAACGGTAATAACCAAGATCTGATTCCATTTATCATTGATCATGCCATTAGAATATGCGAGAGTAAATATGACCAAGGCAAATTCACCAACTTGAAATAGAGCTAATGTTGCTTTAAGCGCCGATCTTTTTTGCACAAAAAAAGACAAAAGGCCAAAAATAATCATAGCCTTTAAAAACATGACCCCGATAACAAGAAACAAAATAATATGCCCGTATTCAAGCATTGATTGCCAATTTATTTGCATACCGATAGTTACAAAAAATATACCGAGTAAAATATCCCTAAAAGGCACAAGGTCGGCTTCGATCTTATATCTAAATTTAGTCTCGGCAAGCACCATACCTGCCAAAAATGCACCTAGAGAATATGAAAAGCCTAGGCTTTCAGCAAAAAATGAGGTAGATATAACAACCAACAACACAGAGACCAATAATATCTCTTCGCTTTTTGTGGACATGATCCAACCAAAATATCGCTCAATAACATACTTGCTGGCAACAAAAAATACTGCAAAAACAATAGCAGCACTGATCAAAAGCTCCCCAAGTAAAGAAGTCAGAGATTGATCATTGGATGTAAAAATAGAGATCATTAGCAATATAGGGATAACTGCTAAGTCTTGAAAAAGCAAAACACCTAGAGCTATACGGCCGTAACCTGAATGTGTTTCATTATTTTCATTAAGCACTTTAAGTACTATAGCCGTTGATGATAAAGCCAGCGCAAGTCCAATGACCAATGATGTTTTAGCATTTGCATCAAATAACATATAACTCATTGTCGAGAATAAAATGCCTGTTATACCGACTTGCAGCATTCCGTATACAAAAACTTCTCTTTTCATCTTCCTAAAATGCTTAATAGAAAACTCAAGCCCTATGGTAAACATCAAAAATACAACACCAAATTCGGCTACATGAGAAAGCGTCTCTTTTGCACTTGCATCAAATCTAAATAGCGTTGCTATAATGATACCCGATAGTATATATCCTATAATTGTCGGTATTTTGATCTTTTTGAGAAAAACATTAAAAAGTGTAGCAATAGCAATGGTAATAACTACTACAAATAATGTATGTTCCATGCAACACCCCTTAATTTTTTTATAATATTATCATTTTTTACTGAGAAATTCATCTATTCTTTGGCATCTGCCAAAGTTAATGCAAACAATACCTTTACTCCTGATTGAATTAATACAGATTGTGCCTGCTGTAATGTACCGCCGGTTGTTATAATGTCATCAACCAGTATCACATCTATATCTTTTTTGCCTTTATATACGAAATCTCTTGGATGCATGATGCGATATTGCAAACTTTGGCCGGAATATTTTATCTCATTTGAAGCAAGAAGTGATGAGTGTAGGATATTTACGCTTTTAGACTTCATGGCGTGAGTTAACAATGCCACATGAGAATAACCGTTTTTGACCTTCTCATCTATCCCGACGATACTAATTTCACGTGGATCAGTAGTTGTAAATTGCTGAATAAACGGTTTTAGTGTAATATCAGCCAATGCCTTAAAAATTCTATACCCTTGAGGAGTGTGCTTTGCAAGAAGCAGATTTTCTATGGTTGAATATTTATAAAAACTATATACATCCAATGTGCCTATTGTTCTTTTGGTAACAGATGGGGCCAGCAGATTGGTTTCGCAATTCTTGCAAAAAGTACGAAAACTCAGACATTGACAGCTCATACATCTCATCTTCACCCTCTAATTTCACAAAATATGCCGTATAACAATAGCATAATGCAGTATCCAAAGATTCAAAAGAAATATAAGCAAAGAAGAACCCCTAGAGATAATATGCTGCCGTTTTGTTCTCTCTTTTGTATTTGTTTGAAGTGCTATAATAAAATGAACAATGGTAAGCATCACTACTATGCCTACAAGCCATAGTTTTTTTCTCAATGCAACCAATACTTCGCTTTGGTCACTGCTTGATAAAACATCTATTAATCCATTTTGTGTGATCAAAGTAATACCTGTTGCTATCAAAATGATTAGCACTACAACTTCATAATATCCAAAGAGCGGTCCTATGCGCGGATAAACTTCTTTTTGGGCTTTTTTGTCTCTGAGAAAAATACCCAAAACAAACATAAACACAGCTCCGCCTATCCAAGAGATAGCCGCGATCAAGTGAATATGAAATACCCAGCCCATTTTAACTATCTAGCTTAAGTACGGCCATAAATGCTTCTTGCGGCACTTCGACTTTACCTATGGACTTCATACGTTTTTTGCCTGCTTTTTGTTTTTCTAATAATTTTCTTTTGCGGGTAATATCTCCGCCATAACACTTAGCAGTTACATTTTTACCCATTGATTTGACATTTGATCTGGCTATTACGGTATTGCCGATACTAGCTTGGATAGCAACTTCAAACAACTGTCTAGGTATCAATTCTTTGAGCTGATTTACAAAAGCAAGTCCTCTTGTTCTAGCTTTTTCATCCGGAACTATGATAGATAATGCATCTACTACGTCACCTGCTACTTTTATATCCAATTTCACTAGCTTGCCCGGGCGAAAACCGATCGGTTCATAGTCAAAACTCGCATATCCTTTTGTTGTACTTTTGAGCTTGTCATAAAAATCCATGACTATCTCGTTCATCGGGATATCATACTCAAGCAAAACCCTTGTTTCATTGAGATAATCCATTTTTATCTGGATACCTCTTCTTTCGCTTAGAAGTTTGATTAGACTACCTACATACTCTTGAGGGGTAAGTATGGTTGCTTTTACATAAGGTTCATAAATAGTATCAATTTTTGGAGTCTCAGGAAGCTCGCTTGGATTTTGTATCTCTATTTTCTCGCCGTTTGTCTTTAGAACTTCATACACAACCGTAGGAGCTGTGGCAATGAGATCAAGATCAAACTCTCGCTCTAGTCTCTCTTTAACTACTTCCATATGAAGCATACCCAAAAATCCGGTCCTAAATCCGCTTCCTAGTGCCATTGAGCTTTCAGGTTCAAAACTAAGGGAACTATCATTTAATTTTAGCTTATTAAGTGCATCCCTTAGGTCTTCAAATTTATCTGTTTCTATCGGATAGATACCTGCAAATACAAATGGTTTAGCAGGCTCAAACCCGTGAATAGCCTCAGCTGTCGGATTTTTAGCATCTGTGATGGTATCACCTACTTGCAAAGCATCAACTGTTTTTAGTCCAAGCACGACTATACCTATCTCGCCTGTTTTTATCTCAGATGTTTTTTTGGGAGCCAAAGGATGAGGATACATAAGATCGAGTATCTGATGTTCTCTTGCAGCACCCATGATTTTAACCATTTGGCCTTTTTTGAGACTGCCTTCAAATACTCTCACTAGAGCTAATGCCCCCAGATAATTATCGAACCAACTATCATATATCAAAGCCTTAGTAGGAGCATTTTCATCTCCGTTAGGTGCCGGGATGCGTTCCACGATAGCATCGATCAACTCTTTTACGCCCTGGCCTGTTTTTGCCGATACCAAACAATGCTCAGTTGCATCTATTCCTATAGCATTTTCAAGTTCACCAAGCACTCTATCAGGATCAGCTGCCGGGAGGTCAATTTTATTGACCACAGGCAAAAGTTCCAAATTATTTTCTATGGCAATATATACATTGGCTATGGTTTGAGCTTCTACTCCTTGCGCAGCATCAACTATAAGCAATGCCCCCTCGCTTGATGCTAAAGATCTGCTGACTTCATACGAGAAATCAACATGGCCTGGAGTATCTATAAGATTGAGTACATACGCTTCACCGTCTTTTACATAATCCAATCTCACACTTTGTGCTTTAATGGTAATCCCGCGTTCTTTTTCTATATCCATTGTATCCATGACTTGTGCTGACATCTCACGATCAGAAACCGCACCGCACTCTTGTATGATACGATCAGCAAGTGTCGATTTGCCATGGTCTATATGGGCTATAATAGAAAAATTACGAATATGCGACTGCGGTACTATTGCCATATGGCTTTCCTTGTATATAACTATTTATTTTGTATTTTAATTTTTAACATCAAAAAGAGAATTTACACTTTCATTATTGTGCACTCTTCTGATAACTTCTCCGAGCATTGAAGCTGTGGAGAGCATTTTTATTTTTGGTGACGGCTGTCTCATCGGTATGGTATTTGCAACCACGAGCTCATCTAATACACCATTTTCTATACGATCATAAGCAGGGCCTGAAAGTACCGGATGCGTACAGCAAGCCATTACACTTGTAGCTCCAAGTTTTTTTAGAGCTTCCGCAGCTTTGACCATAGTGCCGGCAGTGTCTATCATATCATCTATTAAGATCACATCTTTGCCCTCAACATCACCTATGACATTCATTACTTCTGATTCATTGGCTTTTTGACGTCTCTTGTCTACTATTACCATCTCAAGTCCCAATCTTTGGGCAAAATATCTAGCTCGTGTTACTCCGCCGATATCCGGAGAAGCAATGATCGGATTTGGCAATTGTTTTGATTTTATATAATCAGCAAATAATATAGCTCCATATAAATTGTCTACAGGTATATCAAAAAAGCCTTGTATTTGAGAAGCATGCAAATCAACCGTAACCATCCTTGTGATCCCGGCAGTTTCCATTAGATTTGCTACCAATTTAGCCGAAATCGGCACCCTTGGAGCCGCTTTGCGATCTTGTCTTGCATAACCGTAGTATGGCACGACAGCCGTAATTGATCTAGCCGATGATCTTTTAAGGGCATCGGTCATTATAAGAAGTTCCATAAGATTATCATTTGCAGGCACGCATGTAGGCTGAATGATATAAACATCTTTGCCCCTTACGCTCTCAGCAATTTGCACATTAATTTCACCATCAGAAAATCTATTGATCGTGGCTTTTGAAAGTGGCATTTCAAGATATTTTGCTATCTCGTTTGCCAGCTCACTATTCGCAGTTCCAGAAAAAATCATATATCCGCCCATAAGCGTTGTACCCCATCTTTAATTTATGGACACCTCTAAAAACCATAGATACTCATAATGGGTTTTGCGAATGTAAGATTTTACAAGAGATTTGAGAAAACCTAGCCCTATAGCTAAGTTAAACAAATATCTTGCGAAAGATTGCGTTCGAAAAGTCCACCCTATAGGCATCTCTAGCTTTCCCTTATGCGTTGTTACTCACTTTCGAATTAGCTAAGGCTAGTCCTTCGAGTGAGCGCCTAGCCTAAGAAAAAGCTAGAGATGTTATGAGTATCTAGGGTTTTTAGGGGTGTCCTGATGTTATATTATATCCAAACATTGATAAAATGGAGGTTTTGAGCTTATACTATAACTCCGCCGCCTAACAATTTCTCGCCATCATATAGTGCTGCAACCTGGCCTTTGGCGACACCAAAAACACTCTCATGAAGTATTATTTGAGCTTCGTTTCCGTTTATTTTTACAGTTGCAGGTACTGCTTGCGTGCGATATCGCACTTTAACTTGGCACTCTATCGTATCGCCAACACTATCAAATAAAGAAAGTTCTTTTAATTCAACGCTACTTACTTCAAGTTCTTCTTTTTTTCCGACAATAATTTGATTTGTCTCCGGTTTTAGCTCTAACACAAAATGAGGATCATGCGCGCCATTTACAAAAAATCCTCTGCGTTTGCCTACAGTATAATGCATATAGCCTTTATGAGTACCTACAACCTCACCTTTTGTATTTAGCACTTCTCCATCGCTGTCAATTTTCATATGCTCTTTTAATACATCTATATACGTATCTTCTACAAAGCAAATCTCCAAGCTCTCTTTTGAAGATGATATGGAAGATAAAAAATCATATTTTTTAGCATGCAGTTTGACATCTTCTTTTAGCCAATCCCCCAAAGGAAACAATAATTTTGGCAAAACACTTTTATCTATTTGTGCTAAAAAATAACTTTGGTCTTTGGTTTTGTCTACCCCTTCGTAAATTGCCCGTTCATCGCATCTGACATAATGTCCGGTAGCAACAAATTGGGCACCTTGTGACTGCGCAAACTCTATCATTTTGCCAAATTTGATGGTACGGTTGCAAGCCACACATGGATTTGGTGTCAATCCATCTTTGTATGCTGATACAAAATAATCATAAACCTCTGCTCTAAAATCTTCACTCAAATCAACAAAATGCGCTTTGATGCCAAGATGCTCAGCTACATTTTGAACTTTTGCAAAATTAGCTTCATGGTACCCTGCTTTATCGTGGAGTTTCATATAAACTCCCTCTACTTCGTAGCCTGCTTGCTGCAATAAAATAGCAACCATGCTAGAGTCAATTCCGCCACTCATGCCAACCATTACTTTTGGTTTCATACTATAAAGCCTCACATTCTATATTTTGCCACTCTTTAGCTAAACGGTCAAGTAAATAATCGCTAGAAGCGGGTATCAAATCTTTTACTATATCTTGTCCTGCAGAAAAAAAGTACAACGACGTTTGGCATGAACGCAAAAAATCCACCAGTCCGCTGATACTTGAAGTTTCATCAAATTTAGTGATTATTATATTATCTGGATTCAAAAATGAAAAGTGTTCATGCATTGCTATTAAATCTTCTTTTTTAAGAGTTGCGCAAAGCACCAAAACTATTGAAAGATCATGAGAAGAAGCACCCCTTATAAATGAAACTGTTTCTAGTAATCTATTGATATCAAAAGGAGATATGCCGCCGGTATCCACAAAGATCAACTCTTTATCTTGAAATCTATCCAGTTCTCTGGAAAATTCGCTGGCATCTTCTACATCTCCATACTCAACATCCATTAAATTCGCGTAACTTTTTAACTGTTCGCTGGCTGCGACACGATAATGATCAAGATTAATAAATGCCATCTTTGATGTATCTACTTTATCTTTATAGTAATTTGCCATTTTTGCGATAGCTGTAGTTTTGCCTACCCCGGTCGGGCCTGTCATCATTATGATCTTTGGAGGCTGCTTATTTTGTTTGGAAAAAATTAGCGAATCATCAAGCTCATCGAAAATATAATTCATAATAAGATTTTTATCTAAATTATTTTTGACCAAGATCTTTGAAATTTGATCTAGCCATTTGGCATCCATACCCTTTGCTTGAAGCTCTTCTTTTATCGTATTGATATAAGAATTGTTTAATGACTCCATGTCATCCAAGCTTTCCAGTTTAGCTATCTTATCTTCAAGGCCTTCTATTTTTTCAATAAATGCATTTTCAAATGCCGTGTTGATCTCATTATCAATCTGCTTAAAAGATATTGCGTATCTGATCTTTTCTCCATTTCTTACAAGCTGAGTAGAAACAAACTTTACACCATTTGGGTATTTTGATACTATTTGTCTATATAGTACGCCTATGCTGCCACCCAAAAAAGTCTCATGTCGCATCTAAACTCCTTTCATCCATTTTAACGGCATCAACACAGAAGCTCTTGTCATCCAAAAAGGATGTGGCAAGATAAGCTTTGGTGTAGCCATAGTTTTGTTGGCATATTTTATCATATCTATATCCAAAGTCCTAGGAGCATTCTTAAAACTCCTAGTTCTTCCAAATAGTTTTTCCACGTGCAATATATAATCCAAAAGAGCATTGGGGGTCAAATGGGTCTTGATGAGTATCAGTGCATTGTAAAAATCTGGCTGATCGATATATCCAAAAGGAGGATTCCTTAAAATGGGTGATGTTTGAATAATAGCTATAAAAGGCGAGCGACGCAGATACCAATATAAATGCTCAAAACGCCTGACAACATCGCCCACATTACCGCCTACGCCAAGCAATACCCTATGTCCCTTTGTTTTTGATGTATTAAGCCATGGATATAGCGGTGTTGTTATCTTAGAGTGATCTTTGTCCAATACTTGTATTTTACGCACCCAAAATCTCCGCTTTGCCGTCTTTCATTACTACTGTATCTTCTATACGCACTCCAAACTCACCAGGCAAATAAATACCCGGTTCGATCGTGAAAACCATTCCATCTTCAATGATCACATCTGATTTGGATGATATTACAGGCAATTCATGAATATCAAGCCCTACTCCATGTCCTGTAGAGTGTACAAAATACTCTCCATGCCCTGATCTTGTTATAATATCTCTAGCAATAGCGTCTACTTCAAAAGCTTTCATTCCGGAGCGTAATTGCGATATCGCTTCATCGTGAGCATTACGTACAATATCATATAAACGTTGTAATTTTGCAGAATTAAACTGCTGATTTGTGCTGCTTTGCATTTGATCATTGATGCATATAGTTCTTGTTCTATCAGAGCAGTATCTCTCAAACTTAAGCCCGGCATCTATTAGCAATAGATCTTTATACTTCAAAACATCATTTGTTGGCCTCGCATGCGGTTTTGCAGCATTTGAATTGATAGCAACTATAGGATCAAAACTAAGCTCATACAAGCCGCTGTAGCTCAATTGTTCTTTGGCAAGATAGGTAAGAGTCAGTTCGTCAAGCCCGATTAGGTCAACATCTATTTTTGAAATAAAATTATCAAAAGCATTTGCACCAAGTTTTGCTGCTTGAGAAAGTTTGTCAATTTCTTGCCCGGTTTTGACAATTCGTTTTTTGCGAGAAAAATCCGGGTCTTGATGAAATATATCATTATATCCAGCCGAAAGTTTGGAAAAATCCGCTACACTCCATTCGTGTGGATCAAAAATGAGTTTTTGTATGCTCTTTGATGACTTTAAGAGCTCATTTGCTGCTTTAATGATATCTCTATCTACTAAAACAGTTGTATTTTGAGCATATTCTTTGGCTTCTATCTCATATCTTCCGTCAGTAATAAAAAATGCTTCACTTCCGAGCCTTAAAAAGATAGCATTATCACAGCTATATCCGCACTCGTAATAGATCGCATTTTCATTCTTTAGAATATAATTCATAAGATATGTATCTTATTGCTCTTTAGAAGCTTTTGCCTTTTGTCTTGCCTGTTTAAGAGCTTCTATTTCTCCCAATATTTGCATCATGCCTATCATTGCCAAATGGTATCCATATGGCCCCATACCCATAATTTGGCCTGCACACACAGGAGCTGTGAAAGATGTATGTCTAAACTCTTCTCTTTGATGAATATTTGACAAATGCACTTCAATTGTAGGAATACTTACTGCTGCAATTGCATCCCTAATAGCAATAGAAGTATGAGTATATGCTGCAGGATTGATAATAATTCCATCGCTATCCCCTAAGCACTCTTGTATACGATCTACGATTTCGCCTTCTAAGTTACTTTGAAAAAAGTCTATTTCTATATTGTTTTGTTTTGCGATCTGCTCCATTTGATTATGGATATTTTCCAATTTCATATTGCCATAAATGCCTTGTTCGCGAACACCTAACATATTTAGATTTGGACCTTGTATAACTGTGATTTTCATTTGTAACTACCTCTTATAAATATTTTAGTATGATTGTATCAAAATAGTATTAAACAGCCATTTATTAGGATGATAATGAATATTTTAGAAGCAGATTATATATATATTGATGGAGAATACATCACTCACAAAGCAATTGCCTTTGACGATAAGATAAAAACAATTGATACAAAAGAAAAATTGCTAGAGCTTTATCCCAATGCATCAGTGCATCATACGCCGCCAAATTCTATTATCTATCCGGGATTTATCAATACGCATGTACATTTAGAATTCTCATCCAATCAAACTACTCTTTCATATGGCTCTTTTGTTCCTTGGTTGGGTTCTGTTATGGCAAACACATCAAAAACCTCTTCATGCAGCAGTAATGCAATGCAAGAAGCATGCAAAGAGATGCTCACGAGCGGTATTACTACTTTTGGAGCTGTCAGCAGTCACGGTATAGATCTTGAAGTGTGTACACAAACACCTCAAAGAGTTGTCTATTTTAATGAAATAATAGGCAGTAATGACAATATGGTAGAAGCAAATTATGATTCGTTTGAGCAAAGAATAAAAATGTCTCAAAAATACACTTCAGATATTTTTATTCCGGCTGTAGCTGTGCATTCTGCTTACTCCACGCATAAAATATTGGTAGAAAAAGCTATATCATATGCCAAAGAAAACCAACTCTTGCTTTCAGCTCATCTGCTAGAAAGCCATAGCGAACGAGAATGGCTCACAACTGCTTCAGGAGAGTTCTGTGAATTCTATAAAAAATTCCTAGGAGTTGAAAAACCTGCAAATACTCTTGATGAATTTATAAAAGCATTTGACGATACGGCTACTCATTTTGTTCATTGCGTACAAGCCACAAAAGAAGAACTGGATATGCTTGCAGCCAAAGGACATTCCATTGCTCATTGTCCAAGATCAAACAGGATGCTAGGATGCGGCAGATTATCAATTGAAAACATTAAAGCGCCTCTCAGTATTGCAACGGATGGATTAAGCTCAAACTGGTCATTAAATATAATAGGCGAACTCAGAGCCGCTCTTATGATGCATTATGATATCCCTCTGCACGAATTATCGATGCAGCTTATAAATAATATTACCTCCATACCGGCAAAAATATTTGGCTTAAATTGTGGTATGATTGCACCTGGAAAACTAGCTGATTTATGCGTAATAACATTACCGGACAAGCCAAGCTCTCTAAAAGAGATTGCACTTTGGACCATTTTGCATACACATAAAGCTACAAAAGTTTATATAGGAGGAAAACAATATGTTTAAAACGATTAGTGATATATTAAAATGGATCGGTTCTCATTTTTTAGGGATGCTATTTGTGCTTATAGTGCTTATGGTTATTTGGCCGGAAGAAGAAAGGCCGACTAGCAATGCTAACTTGCAAGAGATTCAATTGAATGGTCCCATATTAAACAGTGATGCCATTATCAAAGAGATAGAGGAAGCTAAAAGCAACACAAAGATAAAAGGTGTGCTGTTTTCTATCAACTCCCCGGGAGGTGCCGTAGCTCCATCTATTGATATAGCATATGCTATTAAAGAATTAGCAGCGCTCAAACCTGTTATCGCATACGGCGGTGATGTGATGGCAAGCGGCGGTTATTACAGTGCCATATATGCTACCAAGATCATAGCAAACCCTGGAGGAATGGTAGGATCTATCGGGGTCATCATGGAGGGGGCAAACATAGAACCCTTGATGGAAAAAATAGGTATCAAAACTCAAATAGTCAAACAAGGCACTTATAAAGAAATAGGTACGATGACCAGAGAATGGACACCGCAAGAGAGACAAGAACTTGAAACCCTGACAAAAGATACATATGATATGTTTGTCAAAGATGTTTTATCAGCACGCAAATTAAATCCTGCAAATGCGGCTAATTTTGCAGATGCTCACGTTTATTCAGCAGCTAGAGCACAAAGCGTGGGCTTGATTGACATGGTAGGCACCAAACAGCAAGCAAAAAAAGAGATGGTTAAATTATCCAAAGTAGCTGAACCGAAATGGAAAGAAAAAGACAAAATGGAACAATTTTTAGATAAGGTCAGCAGTCAAGCTTCCGCAAAGATCTCTAGCTATCTTTTTGGAATGAAAGCTACATTATAAATCTTGTGAACACTTTGTTGTTTAACCCGATTTGTATCATTAAATAATCAAGAGGCATAGTTTACACTTTATCTAAGATGTAATTATGTACCTCTTGAATCCAAAGTCTTTATCTTTTTATTACAATAAAACAGATCTGCTATGACATATTTTTGTTGACCCATTTTGCTCCTTGTACTCCAATAATTATATAGACCATTTGCCAAACACTTCGTTTTCATTGCTATTTGTTTTGTATTTTATATCATGATATTCATGCTTTAGTGTAAGCAACATTCCTGACTTGTGCTACATCCTAAAACCTTTAACTAACCTTAGTTTAATCAAAATAAATTTAATATTTTATGCTTAGATAAGTTTTTTACACTATAATTTCCTGCTTAATTTTTAGAAGGGATATTTTTTATCCTTTAAAATCAGAAAATAAGAGAGGAAAGACCCATCGAATTACTAATATATACAATTACTGTTTTTTTAGCTACTGCATTTTTTATTATCACAGCAATCAAATCAAAACTAACAATCATGTTTAAACCCGTACTTGCTCTGCTCGCTATACTATTCTTGAGCACTACGACTGCACAAGCCGCTTATAGCAAAATAGCAAAACATGCCGGAATGGATCAAGCAAAATTTGAAAAGATCGTCAAAAAGATCGTCAAAGTAGAATCTGTCACGGGTAACTATCGTGCTGTAAATAAAAAAAGCGGTGCTTACGGACGCTACCAGATCATGCCTCAAACGGCCAAACTCTACACAAAAAGTCTAGGCATCCCTTACAATACATGGAAACTGCCGGCAAATCAAGACAGAATATTTCAAGCCATTCTTAAAGATAATATCGAAGCACTAAAAAGTAATGGTATCAAGATTACTGCCTTTACTATATACGGCGCACACCAGCAAGGCTCGGGCGGTTTTAATGTAATTATGAAAAACAAGAAGCTTACTAAAAATATTGAAAGAAATATTAGAAGCAACCTTCCGCCAAAACTAAGTAGAACAGACCGTTCAAGACTTGCAATGGTATGGAAGAATTATTGGGAAAAGAAGTTTGTCTAAGCTGACAACTTCTTTTTAATACTCTTCCCTCGTTCCATATCTCCCGATATGGAATGCATACTTATTTTGATTATTATATTTGAAATAGGATAAATTGTTGATGATAATGTGATTTGTTTGTTAGGAGATATGATTTTTCATCCTGAACTTGTTTAAGCGTCTCTGTTATTTAGATCCTGAAACAAGTTCAGGATGACGAGGATGTTTAACCCAGTGATTCACTTAAAATGATAAATATGCGTTCCATATCGGGAGATATGGAACGAGGTTAAAGCCACCCGAGGGTTTTTGATTGGTCTCCAGAGTTTTGTTAGAACTTGTCATTCTGCAAAAATCTTTTCTTTTACAGATTCTTTACTGTAAAAATAAAACATCGAACCAAATGGTATTGCAAATACGAGCAGTCCGATTGAAACTGCTAAAAGTATAGACGCATCCTCTGTAGAGCCAGCAAGATAAAAGCTTTTTGCGAACTCATATACACTTAGCAAATAAAAAATTGGAAGGAGTTTCACAAATATTTTTCTATATTTTTCTTTTCTTTTTGCTAGCTCAAAAGTAAGCAACATGGCAGCGATACCAAACACTAAAAATGCAGCCCACATGATTAAATTGAACCAATCTGGGATTGGTCCAACGGGAATATAAAAGTATTTTTTAATATCACTTGTATGTCCAAACGCCCATCCAAGCATTTTAAATGATGTCGAAAAAGACATTAAAAAAATCCATAATAAAAATGCATGAACAAAGCCTGTCTTCCCATCAATTTTACCAAGAGATGAGTTTGTACGATGAAGTGTAAACAACAGAATACCTGTCCATAAAAATACTGAGAGCACTATTCCTCCTTATGGTTCTAACGTTTGAAATGAGCCAATAAATTGCCCGCAGGGTCAAATATTTCTCTCCAATGTTTTGTTAGCATTTTATATATCTTCCAATCTATCCACAAGCTTTACTTCAAAAAACTGTTTTAGAATCTGAGAATGTAGTTCTATTTCATTTCTCAGTGGACTATCTTCCTTAATAATAAAAACTATAGTTTTACACGTACTATTAATAGCTTGTGGACTAAACTCTGTTGCTAACCATTGGCTATCTTCCTGTGTACCTTCAAAACCATTCGTAGTATCGGTAATCCAAGTTGATGCATTTTTTTGATTAATCAATTCCAGCCCATATTTAAGTGGATTTCTATAATCATCATTACTGCAATATTTTTTCCAACTGCATAGTACTGCGTCTAAATCTTCTATATATTCAATCTTGCAAAAGTCAGTTTCCATTAAATCAATTTCCTTATAATTTTGTATGCTAACGTTTGAAATGAGCCAATAAATTGCCCGCAGGTTTTTGATTGGTCTCCTCTGACTTATTATGATCATTCATGTCATTGATGGTTCTATTCTTTCAACTTTGATGATTACTTCTTTTAGTAATGGCGTACCTACAGGGTTGGTGAGTAGTAAAACTTCATCATCCTCTGGCACGGTAATAATCGTAGCTGATTCTGAGACAATATACTCATTTATATTGAAGTTTGCTAACAAAGATCTATTGATATAAAATACATAACCCGGTATTGTATTTCCTTTTGTCGCATAATATTTTGCATGTTCTAAGTGTGGTGTAGTCGATAAGTATGCGCTATTATTTTTAAAGTCATCTTCATCATACCTAAGGGGATTTTGGTGCTTATCAATAGCGTTTAGATAATGATTTCCTGGAAACAAATTTTCAGATGGGGATAAATGCTCCCCTGGATAAAGATTAGCAGTAGTCATAATCCCTCGAGGGATTAATTCTCCATTTAGCTCGTTATACATGTTGATATCCATTCCACGATATAAATACATTTTTGCTCCATCTACAATATTTTTTGTCAAGAGTGAATTTGCATTAGTCATCATAACTATTTATTCAACGAACATTATATATAAAACAGCTTGATATTTACTAGATAAATTAGCACTGAAAATGTTTGTTTAAATGATAAATAATTGATGACAGTATGATTATTTAGATTCTGAAATAAATCTAGGATGACAAATGGTTGCGGATTCTCGTATGCCTTCAGCGGTGCAGAACACATCACTTTCGGTTTCAAATCTACAAAAGCAAAGCAGTTTGCTTTTGCTTAACGATTCTCATGCAGGAATGACGGGTGGGATATTTTATATGAATTCACAAAACGAGTCGGGATGATGACTCGCTGTCACTACGAGAGAAATGTTATTATATTTTTGTAGCAAGCAAGATCACTTTTGTGATTTTGCTCTTCTTTTTTGTTCTAA
>Ga0302250_1000422_pt1 | contig 42405 bp, 29 predicted proteins | sample AAG_RA_Asp_MG_FD_193536 | JGI IMG/M metagenome (GOLD analysis project Ga0302250, IMG submission 193536) | Enriched activated sludge microbial communities from anaerobic digester in WTTP, New Holstein, Wisconsin, United States - AAG_RA_Asp | ecosystem: Engineered > Bioreactor > Anaerobic >...
TGATACAAACACGATAGTCCCGGAATACTCCTTCAAAGCCTGCAGCAGAGCATCTCCCATGGCTATATCCAGATGATTGGTCGGTTCGTCCATGATCAGAAGATTGGGATTTTGATGGATTAGAACACACAGGTAAAGGCGGGATCTCTCACCACCGCTCAATACTGACACCACCTTATCTACTTCGTCGCCTCTAAACCCAAAGCGAGCCAACCAGGAAAGGACATATCCCCTGGGTGCCTGAGGTACCAACTGCCAGATCGTATCCATCACTGTGATAGATTCATCCAAGGCAATCTGATGTTGATCATAATAGCCAACCTCCAGGCTAGCCCCTATCTTCATGCGGCCTTCTTGGATTTCCTTTTCACCCAGCAGAATCTTCAGAAGTGTGGTTTTGCCACACCCATTGGGTCCCAGGATGCAAATCCTGTCCTGATAGTTGGCTCTAACGCTTACCTTGTTCGCCAAAACCTTCTGGCTGTCTATCCCAAAATCCACATCCTCAAGAACGAACACATCGTTTCCACTCCGTCCGCTGCTGTTAACCGATAGCTGGATTTGCTTCCTTTGTTGTGGTTTATGGATTATCTCCATTCGCGAGAGCTGCTTTAGCCTGGATTTGGCCATATTGGTTTTCTGGCCGGCGATATTGCGGCGGATAAAATCCGTGGTTTCAGCAATGAATCTTTGCTGTCTTTCATATTGACGTTCTTGTGCCAGTCTGGCAATTTGAAAGGCTTCACTGAATGAGCTGTAGTTTCCTTTAGTAACGCTTAGGCTGCCGTTTTCCAAATGAAATATCGTAGATACGGTGTTATCCAGAAACGTTCGGTCATGTGATACTACCAAAAATGGCTTGTCCAGCTTACAGAGATATCTTTCGAGCCAACCGATCATTGCTATGTCAAGATGGTTTGTGGGCTCATCCAGAATTAGAAGATCATATGGCATCAAAAGAATTGCTGCCAGGCAAATCCGGGTTTGCTCTCCCCCACTGAAAACAGCAAGTTTTTTGTGATAATCCGCGATGCTGAATCCCAAGGATTCGCATACGTATTTTTCCTCGTTTTCGTGTTCATCTCCTCCCAGAGCCTGAAAACGTTCCAGGGTATTGTGTAATTCAATCTCCACAGATTTATCATGAGACATTTGCAGGCTATGAGAAAGCTCTATTATCTGTTTTTTCAGGCAGAAAATGTCCTCTCTGGCACCATGAATATGGTCTATCATAGTCAACTCAGGATTCAAACGAAGGTTCTGCGCAAGGTAAGCAACTTTCAGCTTTTTCGCCGCTATTACTTTTCCGCTGGAAGGCGTTAGATGACCCAGCATCAGCTTGATAAGCGTGCTTTTTCCGCTGCCATTACTGCCGATCAAACCGATCCGGCTATTATGTTCCAGACTGCAGTTGATATTATTCAATATCTGTATACCGGCAAACTCCATACCGGTCTCAATCATTTGGATGAGGCTCATTCCGATTTTCCGCTTAGTATTTTTTGTGGCCTGAAATGTATATCTGAAACCAACTTGGGGCTATTTTCCGGAAAGGCCTGGACTGTCAACCTCATTTTTTGCTTGTCAAAAAAAGGCCTGTATTTTTTAAGGTCTCTAACCGGTTCGGGATGTAGCGCAGTCCGGCTAGCGTACTTGAATGGGGTTCAAGTGGTCGCAGGTTCAAATCCTGTCATCCCGACCAGTTATTTTTACCCAAAAAGAGATCCCAAAACCATACCAGGTCTTGGGATCTCTTTTTTTGCTATTGATTTATTACTCGCTTAGTACTATTCTACCGCTTTTTATAAAGCCTTCTCCCTTCACACGATAGAGATAAATTCCACTGTCTACCGCTGTACCTCTATCATCCTTGGCATTCCAAGTGATTACAGTGTTTCCGGATGCTGATCTTTGGGCAATGCTTTTCACCAACTGGCCTTTCAGATTGTAGATATCTACCTGAACAGACCTGGCTGTTTTCGTCTTTATCCGGAAGCTAAGGTTTTCACGGAAAGGATTTGGAAACACACTTAAGCTTTCCAGTCCAGGGGCAAGCTCGTCGTCATTGGAAACGCTCACCTGGATCGTGATGGTATTGGACGGATTGGAGAAATCCAAAGGATTACTGAAGATGGATACGATATAATAGCTATGGCTGCCATCTGGGACATTTAGATCGGTATAGGTTAATGTATTCACATTCATTACGTTAGCCAGTACAGTACCATCTCTGAATAATCGGTACCCGATAAACCCGCGACCATCAAAGTACATGGGCTTTTCCCAATTCAACACCACATTATTGGGCGGAGAAACTGAGCCAGTCAGGTTTCTGGGAGCAGGAAGCTCCTCGATCGGTAAGCTGTAAGCGCTCAGGACTGGAGTTCCAGGCATGCCATGTTCATCAACGGGAGTTACCTGATAAGCCAGCCGCCAGCCCAGATCTTCAGGCTGAACTACATAAGTGGCTTCTTGTGCTCCATCTATGGCATTGGGGATATTATTGATAATCCGCATCCATTGGAAGAGACTGGTTCCTTCAGTGTCTGAGTCCGGGTCAGAGAAGTCATACATGGCGGAAAGCGCTTGGTAGATTACCGGCGGCCCGCTAATGACTGGATCCGTTATGCTGGGCGCAGCATTGTTGAACCCAGAACCGGACATGTTCAGGTTTACCTGATTATAGCCCGGTAGATTGCTATTGATACTTAGTGTGCCTGTGTAATTCTGGGCTGCAGCGGGAGTAAAATTCACGTTGACGGATATGGATTGGTAGGCAGGAATGCTGAAGGTTGCCTGAGGCAGGCTGAACGCAGGATTGTCGCTGCCAAAAGTCCCCGTTATCACCGAACCGAAGTAATTATGAATCTCGAAGCTCTGTTGGCTGGTTCCGCCTACATAGGTGGCAGGGAAATCGATTTGGGTAGCCGATACGGGGTTCACACCCAGTAAACCGGGTAAAGTGTATTTGATTCCCTGCAAAACCTCTTTGGTGCTGGTGTTTTGTAAGAAGAGCACTACTTCGCAGGTATTCATATTCCAGGTGGAAGCAAAGCTGCCTTGCAATGATACGGTCTGCTGGCCTCCAGTGGCCAGACTGACCGGGGTGCCGTTTTGATTTGGCAACATCAGCCGGTTTACGAAGTTTAGATGATCCTGACCCTGCCAGGAATGAGTAATATGGCTTTCGGTAATGGCACAGTGCAGAACAACGTTTGTATTGGTATCTGCTTCGGGTTTCTCGATTGTAGCCTGGATCGAAATATCATTACCATTCATAGTTCCCGTTGCGCTTATCGTGTAATGGGAAGGAACGTTTATCCGGGAGTTTACCTTGGGGAGATAGTTGCTGTACATCGATTGGTTGTTGCTACCGCCTACAGAAGGATTCAAACCGTCAAACACCGCCGTGGGGTATCCTGTAATCGCATAATATGAGTTCCGGGCGTTGGAATAGGTATTGGCATAGTTATCACCATTGTGGTTCTCAATAATGGCAACCGAATGCCCGTTGGCAATCAAGTCATCTGCGCCCATCGCAGCTCCAGGACAATACTGGCACCAGGTTCCCGTTCCGATTTCCACCACCACCAGATTACGGGGCAGGGCTAAACACAAGCTCATCAAAAGTGCCATGCTGCATAATAACAAGGCTTTTTTCATTGTATCTCCTTATAGGTTATTGTCATTCTTTTGTGCCTCAACCTCTCCAAGGAAGCATATAGGCTTTTATCTCTTCATTGAAATACCGGTCGGTCATGGTGGCAATAAAGTCTCTAACTTGCTCAGCAGGACTGAATCTCTCCGAGTACTCAGGTCTTTTATAATCCAGAAAATGTTTGAATATCTTCGAGTTCCTGTTTCCTTCTTTAATATCTTCGAGGTATTTGTCAAACATAATGTGCATGGTGCGATAAATGATGGAGTTCGATTTTTTCACGTTTTCGTCGGTATAGATCCTTTTATAATTAAACCGCTTCAAAGCGAGTAGATGCTCACTGGTTTCAGGATCGAAGGCTATCCAATCCTGATCGTAGCTGTTGATGATCACGCTTTTGATAAGGGTGTCGATTATCTGGCTGTTGGTGTTTCCCAGATAGGCGACCTGTTCAGCCGGAAGTTCGTCTCTAGTAAGGATATTGAAGCGAATAGCGTCCTCAATATCCTGTCCTATGTAGGCAATTGTATCGGTTATCCGTACAACACATCCTTCCAGGGTCGCAGGCATCCATTGAACGTTATTTCCAGCTTTCTTGGCATCAATGAAGGCTTTAATATCCGCTTCGGTTTTGTCGGTTTGCGGCTTTAGCTTAGTATTGTGAACCTCTCCGTCGTGAGAGATGATTCCGTCTCGAACCTGAAAAGTGAGGTTCAGCCCCCTGCCTTTTCGTGAGATATAGTCCACTATGTGCAGGCTTTCGATGTTATGGTGGAAATGTCCAATTCCATTGGCTTCGCAGCATTCTGAAAGTGCTTTTTCACCATCGTGCCCAAAAGGGCAATGCCCCAGGTCGTGTCCCAAGGCAATCGCCTCGATGAGCTCTGTATTCAAGCCCAGATACTTTCCAATCGTCCGGGATATCTGAGACACATAGGCGATGTGAAGATTTCGGTTGGTCATTTCCTCATCGATCAGATTGGTAAAGGAAAACACTTGGGTTTTTCCATGATATCTGCGATAGGCCCCGCTGTATAAAATCCTATCCCGATCCACAGCAAATTGCGTCCGCATCAGATCGGATTCTTCGGGTTTTGTTCGCCAGGCTTTGCCATCCCGGAAGGCACGTCTTCCCAGGACGCATTCATGGGCCGATTTGATTTCCTGAAACAGGGAACTAAGTTTATCAGTCATCGTTATCTCCTCATTACATTTATAAAATATGCATTTTCTTAATCGCTGCAAGCTCTCTGCTTCATGTTATCAGGCCATCATAACTATGTAAGCCATCCTATCTCATGTCCATCTATAACTTACCCAATATTTATAAGATGGGTTTTGGATGTGATCCCGGGGATATGCATAGCCTGGGGATTAGAAGCTTCCCAACTTGAAAAATTGCTCAATCTTCTCTTCCTGACGAATTTCTATAATGCAGATCACCATACATACCAGTATGTTAGAAGCAGATGTCAGATTTATTGAAACATTTTTTCATCGTTAATAAAAAAAAACTTGCCAAAACAAAGCATTTTTTGAAATTAGCTCCCGTAAAAACTTAATTGAGGTTTCGTATGAACTACACATTACCCGATGGGCGGACAATTGATCTGGCTAAGGTGTCGAGCATATCGAAGGTAAGGGATTTTGGGCGAGATTCCAAGACTATTGATCTACATCAGATTGGTTTTACCGTACATCTGCAGCGTCGTGAGATAGTGGAGATTCTTGATCAATATCATTATAGCGACTGGGCGGAGGTAAAAACCCGTTTGAAACGACTCCGCGAACAAATAATCCAGAAATGGGAAGAGGAGCAACAGAGCTCATAAAACCCTGGCTGAGATGTCACTTTGTTTATTAATAAAAAGCCCCGGTTTCCCGGGGTTTTATGTTTAAAGGCTTCAACCATGTAAATCGGTTAATGAGCCATAATCAGTTTTCCACTGAGTATCTGATCTCCTGTATCCAGGCGATAAAGGTAGATTCCGTTCTTGGCTTTGCTACCCTTATTTGTTCTGCCATCCCAGGAAACAGAGGCCATTCCCTTGGAATCTGTGTGGATGGGCATACTGCGAACTAATTGACCCTTCAGATTATAAATCTGCATCTGGCTCCGCAGATCAGCTTTGGCAGTAATGCTGAATCCCGCACTCTGAGAGAATGGATTGGGGCTTACCTTTACTCCAGTTTCCGGAATTGCCACCAAATCGTCATTCTCCACTCCCACGATTACTGTAACTATGGGAGAGGGATCAGAGAGATTGGATGGATCGCTGTAGAGAGCACAAATGTAGTATTCATGCGTGCCATTGCTCACATAGGTATCGGTAAAACTGAGGGTATTGGGATTTGGAATTGTTTGGATATTCAGCCCGTCCCTATACAAACGGTAGCCGATAAAACCACGTCCATCGAAGTATTGAGGCTTCTGCCAGGAACAAACGACTGTGTTCGGAGGTTCCAGAATGGCATTGAAATTCTGCGGGTAGGGCAAGGGTATGATGGTGGCTGTAGTTGAACTTATTACAGGTGTTCCTGCCAGTCCATAATAATCCACAGGGGTCACCTTGAAAGCCAAGGTATGGCCAATATCGCCCTCTGCAATCTGGTAGCTGAATCCATTTGCTCCCGGGATTTCAATGGGAACGCCATCCACCATTCTCACCCAGTTCAACAAGGTAGCACCTTCGATGTGCCCTTCAGGATCAGAGAAGTTGTAAGTACCGGTTAAAGGTTGAAAAACTACCGGAATCCCAGTTTGGCTTACGTTTGTGGCTGAGGGCGCTGTATTACTGAACGCGGTTCCCGTGCACATCACAGTAAAAACCGGATTATCGGGGAAATTGCTGTTAATTGTAAGATTGCCATTGTAAACCTGAGCTGTCGTGGGCGAAAAAGCCACTTGGATGGTTTGTGAGCTCATAGGCTGCAAAGTGAAGTTTGTCGCACTGGGAACGAACACAGGATTACTGCTGCTAATCGTGCCATTAATCGCAAAGTCGTTCATGTTCGCAAAAGTTAATGGCAGATTGTTGGTTGCATTTACCGATGTGTCGGGGAAAAGGAGCATGTCTGTGGAAACCGGATCAGCAGGAGGTAATGCGTTTAAAGCATATTTCTTGCCCTGCAGGATCTCTTTGGTAACCGTGTTTTGTAGCCAAATTACCAGTTCCAGGTCTTCCAAAGGCCAGGCGGACTGGGTTGTGAAGTTCAAAGTGACAGCCGTCTGCTCGCCGGTGTTCAGGGTTATCGGGGTACCGTTTTGATTTGGCACCATCAGCCGGTTAACGTTTTCCACGGTGGTTTGGTTACCCCAGTTGAAAGGAATTCCCGATTGGGTGATGCTGGCATGCAATACGACATTTGTGTTGTCGTCAGCTTCTGGTTTTCCGACATTCACTACGACTGTCCAGTTGGTTCCCGAGCCGGCTCCAAAAGCAGCCAGGGTATAATGCGAAGGAACCGCCAGACGCGCGTTTACCCTTGGCAGGTATTGACCATACATAGATTGAGTTGCGCTCCCACCCGCAATGCGGTTCAAGCCATCAAACAATGCGGTTGGATAACCTGTAATTGCATAATAGGTGTTGCGCGCATTCGAATAGGTATTGGCAAAAGAATCGCCATTATGGTTTTTTACGATCGCCACGGCGTGTCCATTTTGTAAGAGATCATGTGCACCCATGGCTGCACCGGGACAATAACCGCACCAGGTCCCAGTGGCAATTTCCACTACCACTAATTCCCTTGGTACGGCCAATAGCGCTGATAGAATACCCATCAGCAGCAGGAAAACTAACAGACTTTTTTTCATGTTACTATCCTTCAGCATTTTAATTAGTGGTTATTTGTAAAGCAATTAGCATGCCAACCTTCCAAAAATCGTTCATAGCAAAGAGTAATTGAGGTCAAACAACTACAATAGTTGTTTCCCTTTGCCAGCCAGGTATTTAAGGGCACAATGTTTGCCATTTTCAATTGATCTTCTGGAAGCCGGCGAAAACTGTTTCTTTTCTTAGTAAATTTTGGCAATACCGCGATATATATCTTGACATATTTATCGGCCTGATAGACTTGAGGAAAAACAGGCATTAGGAGGATGTATGTCCGCCAATAGAGATTACTTTTTAATTAAAGATGTGGGAAGCACCACAACCAAGGCGATTCTGATCGACAACCGCAGTACAAATCCCGCATTATTGGGGCTGAGCAGCTCAGAAACCACTGTAGAAGCTCCCAACAATGATGTACGAATCGGCGTGTTTGAGGCAATCAGAATACTACAAGATAAAACAGGCCTGCCTCTCCTGCAACACGATTCCACGGCAGAGAATCTGAAAGTGAACCCTAACGTAAGCTATCTCACAACAAGTAGCGCTGGTGGAGGATTGCAGATTTTGGTGATTGGGCTAACCCTTTTCGACAGTGCGTCCAGCGCTCGCCGTGCAGCCTATGGGGCGGGAGGTATCCTCCTTGATGTTTTTGCCATTGATGACAATCGTGCCGCTGCGGATCAGATGCAGGCCATGCGAAACCTGAGGCCAGATATGATTCTGCTTTGTGGCGGTATCGATGGAGGAGCTATTAGCGGTGTTTTGCGTCTTGCCGAAATACTGCGCATGGCCAAACCTCAACCAAAATATGCTACAAGCGATAAGATTCCCGCCCTTTATGCTGGCAATAAAGACATTCAGGAGATGATCAGGAATACGATTAGTCAGGATTTTGACTTGCATATTCTTCCCAACCTTAGACCAAGCCTGACAGAAGAAAACCTGCAGCCAACCCGCGAAATGATCCAGAAGCTCTTCATGGAAAACGTGATGGAAAGAGCTCCTGGATATAATGAGCTTAAAAAGCTGGTTGATAAAGAAATTCTCCCAACCCCTCTCGGTGTTTTGAACAGCTTGGTGTCATATAGCAAATCTACTCGAAAGAATTTTTTCGCCTTTGATATTGGAGGCGCTACCACTGACGTGTTCTCATATATCAAGGGGCAGTACCAAAGAACTGTAAGTGCAAATTTGGGAATGAGCTACAGCGCGTTGAACGTATTGGCCGAAACAGGCATCGACATGCTGATGGCTAGTTTGCCTCAGGGATATGATCTCCATGCGGTTCGAAACTATATCGGTAATAAAACCCTCTACCCCACATATAATCCTCAAAACCAATGGGAACAGGCCATCGAGCATGCCATGGCAAAACAAGCAGTCCGCATGGCAACCTTGCAGCATCAGGAAATGCACTACAACACTCAGAAAATTGGTTTTCTGGACAAACTGAAAACAGACGAAATCGATGGCTACGAAAAGAAGTTTGAATTTGAACTATTAGAAGCCGGATACCACTTTTATCCTAGTGAAATTGACGTTCTGATAGGGGCTGGAGGTGTATTTTCCCATACGGGAAATGAGCTGCAATGCGCCTCGATCCTGATCGATGGCTTTGATGCTCACGGCATTACTGAGATCTGCTTGGACAAGAATTTCATCACTCCCCATTTGGGTGTCCTGGCAAACAGCAACCCCGAGTTGGCCGCCAAACTCCTGGACAGTGAAGCTATTAAGCGTCTTCTAGTTCACATCCGGCCCCATTTCCACGGAAAGGCTAACAAGCCTGTCTTGGAGCTGAACTGGACCGAAGATGGCCAACCAAAGATCCTGGAAATGCTGCCTGATAAAATGGTCTTCCTAAATGGAAGCAAGTCTAGGGAGATAACTATCAAACCAATCGGAAAATGTATTTTGGGAAAAGACAACCAGCCCCAACAGCTTAATACCGGGCTACCAGTACTAATCGACACACGCAGAAGTTGTGAAATCTGGTCTGATGCTCTTGAGCATAGCATGTTTAATGCTCTGATGAAAGAGATGCCAAATCCAAACGCTTTCGTCAACAAATCTTTACCCCAAAGAGGCAAGTTTACCAAAGTAGTAACCCTCCCTTTCAGGGGTGAAATAACCTTCCTTGAAAACCAGCATGTTGAGCCCGAAGACGTGGTAGCAATAAACTACTTCAATCCTCCAAGGCTGTTTATCGTGGAAACTTGTAAGGGTTGCAGGGAGATAAATGAGGACATTATTCGTCGTTCCTTGCTGGTGAAAGAAGGAGATGTCGTGGATTTTGATATGCATATCCGCCATTTCGACAATCCCAATCCCCGCTGGATAGGCCACGATCTGCGTTCTCCTGTTAGAGGCAAAGTGGAATTCATTGATTTCAGAACCGGTATTATAGTACTATCAGAATTGCAAGACTATAGCGAAAAACCGGTTATAATAAACTTAGGTGATAAGCTGGGTCTTCCACCACGCAAAGCGATGAACTACTTCAAAAAAAAGGTGGGCGACTTTGTTTATCAGGGAGACAGCCTCGTAATGAAGCTGGAGATAAACGATGGCAAGGAACCTGCTTTCGTGCATTCTCCCTCAACAGGCATGATTACCGATATAAACATGAGTACTGGTGAAATAAAGATTGAATACAAGCTAAACCCCACCCAATACCAAGCCCATGTGAGAGGAACTGTGAGCGAAGTTGTAGCCAACCAGAAAATCCTGATCAGCTATTCAGGAACCAAGCTGGAAGCCAAGCTTGGCCTGGGTAAGCGCTGCCATGGTACTTTTCACTTCCTTAGCGATCCAGATAAGCTACAGGCAACTGACTTAGAAAACCGGATAATCGGATTGGATTCTTGTCCCGGTACCGATTTACTGGAATTCTTTGTAACAGCCAAAATAGCCGGCTTGGTATGTCCTGGAATCAGGCAAGCAGATCTGGTTCAGTTGCTGCACAACGAATTGGGAGTGATAAATACTGGCAATGAGCCGCTACCCTATTGCATTTTAATCATGGAAGGTTTTGGCCGAGAACGGTTAAGCGATCCCATTCGTCAACTGCTGGAACGCCAATCCGGGCTTTTGGTTCATTTAGAACCTCATACCAGGATTCGTGCTGGCGTGGCGAGACCCTTTCTCTGTTTCATGGACTGATGCCAAAAAAAACCTTGTCCAAAATGACAGGTTTAAAAAAGTGGCTAACTAATAAAGGAATTTTATCCATGAAAGGAGAATAGAAATGCTCGAAAACCTGAGAAAGAAACAGAAGATAGTTATCTACATCGTAGCAATAGTCTTCATTCTGGGTATGGGCGCTGTGGGAATTACCGAGCTCCTAAGCCCTCAGCCTTACCTGGGCAAAGTGAATGGCAAGAAGATCACTCTGGAGATGTATCAAAACAAAATCCAGGAAATCTACAACCGCTATTCACAGATGTATCCCGATCAGCCGATCGACGAGAACACTCGCAAAAGCCTGGAATCCCAAGCCTGGCAATCGCTGGTGGATGATATGCTGTGGGATCAGCAGATCAAGAAAAACCGCATTAAAGTGACTGAAGACGATATCCTTACCGAAATGCAGAACAACCCCCCTCAGGAATTGATGCAAAATGAATCCTTGCAAACCAACGGGCGTTTCGACAAGAGCAAGTATCTCTCTGCCCTAAAGAACAATCCTGAGTTTTTCGTGATGATGGAAGACTACGTTCGCAGCTATCTGCCTCGTCAAAAACTGCAGGAAAAAATCAAAGCCAAATCGGGCGTCACTTTGGACAGCCTGAAAACTGAGTATGCCAAGGAAAATGACACTGTTAGCGGAAAGTTTATTTGGTTCGACTACAATATGTCCGAGCCAGTAACCGTAAGTGATGCAGAAATCAAAGCATATTACGACAAAAACAAAGAAACTGAGTTCAAGAAAGGCCCTGCTTCCAGGATGAAATACCTTGCTTTTGAAGAAAAGCCTTCCGACAAAGACTTTGCCGACGTGAAAAAAACCGCCGACCAGATATACAACCGCGTGCTCAAAGGTGAGGACTTTGCCGCTTTGGCCAACGAGTTTTCCGAAGACCCCGGATCAAAAGCCAATGGCGGTTCATTGGGCGAGTTTGGCCGCGGCCAGATGGTACCTGAGTTTGAAGCAGCCGCCTTTGCTTTGCCCAAAGGCGGAATCAGCAAGCCGGTCAGAACCAGCTTTGGTTGGCACATAATCAGAGCCGACAGCGTGGCAGCGCCAACTCCCGATGGGAAAATGAAAGCAAGTCACATTCTACTGGCTGTGAAAGCATCGGATGCAACCAAGAATCAAATCGCCGATAACGTGGAAAAAGCCGCCAAACTAATTAAGAAAAAAGGTATAGACGCCGCCGCCAAAGAGCTGAAGATGGAAGCTACAGAAAGCGATTGGGTACCTCACGATCAGGACTACATTCCCGGTATTGGCCAGAACAGCGCTTTGCAGGAATTCATGCGCAAAGCCAAGCCGAAGGCCATATCTGAACTGACTACGGACCAACAGAACCGTCAGATTATAGCACAGCAACTGGACAACAAGAAGGTTTACTACGAAGATTTCGAAAAAGTGAAATTGCGTATTAAGTACCAACTTGAAAAAGAGAAGAAAGTAGCAAACATAAAGGTGAAAGCCGAAGAATTCATAAAGAAATATCCTTCTGGAGAATTCTTTACCGCGGCCCCCAAAGATGGCTGGAAGATTTTTGACATGAACAATCATAAAAAAGGCGACAACATCCCCAATGTAGGAAAAGCAGACGAATTCACTGCCGCCGCCTTGAAACTGGAACAGGGCCAGACCAGCGGTCTCGTCCATACCAAAGAAGGCAGCTTCATCATTACCGCCAACGAGCGTAGGAAACCGGATTTCAACGCCTTTAGCAAAGATAAGGACAATCAGGAGCAGATACGTAAACGCTTGGAAGATGCAGCTTGGAACCGTTGGTACGACGCCATGAAGAAAGCCGCCAAAATAGTGGACAATAGAAGTAAATTTGGAATGTAAACGCTGATGAACAAGTTAATGACCAGCGTTAGCGGGGTTAGGGGTGTCTTTGCAGACACCCTTAATCCTATTATAACCATTCAGTTCGCCGCCCGGTTTGCAGAATTTCAAAAATCAAGCCATCCCGGTTGCACTCCACGCATTATAGTAGGCCGGGACAGCCGTACCACCGGCCTGGTAATGCTGCATAGCATTATCGCAGCTTTGATAGGCACTGGCTGCGAAGTGACGGATATTGGCATTGTACCTACGCCAACTGTTTTACTGGCAGTTGAAGAATCAGAAGCAATAGGGGGCATAGCGATCACTGCCTCGCATAATCCGCCTCAATGGAATGCCATGAAGTTTGTGGATGCGGATGGTATGTTCCTGGCACCGGAGAAAGCACAGCTGTTTCTAGGTACTGCCCAAGAACCGGTTTATTGGTCGCAGTGGAATTCCATGGGGAAGCTAACCCACGATGACAACGCCATAGATAGGCATATCGCCAAGGTACTGGCCATACCATATCTGAATATCGATCAGATTCGAAACAGGCAATTCAAGGTCGTGATTGACTCCGTAAACGGAGCAGGCGGTTTGATCTCTCCCCGATTTTTGAAAGAGCTAGGCTGTACTGTTTATGAGATAAATAGCGCACCCAGCGGTATTTTCGCCCATGTAGCCGAGCCTCTGAACGAAAACCTGGGGCAATTGGAAGAAGCGGTAGAATTCTATGGCGCAGACCTCGGTTTTGCCACAGACCCTGATGTTGATCGCCTTTCAGTGGTTTCCGAGCGTGGGAAATGCATCGGCGAGGAGCTTAGCGTGGCTTTATCCGAGCTTTTTGTTCTTCCAAAACGTAGAGGCGACGTAGTAGTAAACCTTAGCAGTTCCATGCTCTCAGAGGACATCGCCGCCAAATATCAGGTTAAAGTACATCGCACTAAAGTGGGTGAAATCAACGTAGGTAAAATGATGCAGTCATTACGCTCACCAATTGGTGGAGAAGGCAATGGCGGAATCATATGTCCAGATGTACATTACACACGTGATGCCATAGCAGGCATGGCTTTGATCCTGGGATTATTGGCCGAAAGCGAAGGGAGCCTGTCCGATCTGGTTTCCAGCCTGCCAAGCTATTATTTTGCCAAGGATAAGCTACAACTGGAATCATCCCAAATGGACAGTGTTATGAACCTTATCCCTACTCTCCTGAATGGCTACGAATTCGATACCCAGGACGGGATAAAGGCAATCGGCGAGAAACACTGGCTGCATATCAGAAAATCCGGCACCGAACCAATAATCAGAATTTACGTGGAGAGTGATTCTCCCCAGCGTTCCCGTCAGCTCTGCGACGAGTTGATCAACAAAGTCAGAAGCAATATATAGAATGATATAGATTTTCGGAGCTAAATAGAACCCCTGCCAGTCAGGGGTTCATTTATAATCTGGATTTTAATGGCTGTTTAGACGCCATAGCCCCAATAAGTCTTTCCTGTATATCAGCTAATCCTATTGCAATCCTATACTTAACCTATGCTTATATGATGGGTAAAGGATGCGACCGCCAGTGCAAGGGATAAGATACTGTGTGGTATTACTTTCTGGAGAAGCTGAAAATATCCAGGTCGTATCCTATACTCAGCAGGCTATTTACCTTACCTGCTTCATTCAAAGCTAGAATTAGTTTCGCCGGCAGTAATTTACTTTTAATTCCCAGACCCGCAAAACTGCAAAACTCCCAATCCTTGTGTACTCCCCAAACGTCCGAATCCGCATAGCGTAATGCTTGTGCCCCAAGGCTGAACCAGAGATATTTGTAAGCAAGATAGCTTAGACTACTGCTAAGGATTTGATAGTGGGGTGCGCTAACTTCATAGCGGGAATATCCAAGGAAACCTTCCATTCCGCCAATGATGTATGGATCGAGTTCATCGTGAGTGTCGCTGTTGAAATAGCTTCCATAGTCGGTTCCAATGCTATAGCTTATGCTTTTCCAGAGTGGTATATATAGCTCTCCCCTACCTCTGAAACTGCTATAAATGTAGTCGCTGAGTTCCATGCTCCTGGCGAAATTGAATTTTGTGCAGATGCGCAATCCTTTGGAAGGGAACAAATAATCGTCCAGACTTTCATGATAGGTCTTTACTCCGAAACCGCTGTTCAGGCTGCTTTTGGGGATGCTCAAACTTGATGATATCTCGCTGTAAAGGCTGGTTTCTCCCCCATACAAAAACAGCTCTCCGATCAGGATGTCCTTGGCAAATATACCAAGTCCGGTAGTAAAGCCCCAGTCCAAAGACCGGGCACTGCTTACCCGGTGATGATCAACATAGTCGTAAATGGTTTTTTCGTTAACGTAGCCAAAAAGCCGGTAGTATGCGCCCCATTGCTCGCCGAAATTCTTTACATAGTCTAGATTTAGCTCGTTCTTCCCGCCTAGCTTCAATTCCGAGATCAGTTTTGAATTTTTCAGCAGGTAGTTGTTCAAAGCTAGAACCAGTCCTGCATTCAGTTTTTCGTCGCTATTGTAGGACATGTTTAGGGCCAGGGTTTTACGGTCCTTTTCCCTAACATGAATCTCCAGATCGTAGCTACCGTCTGGCCGGGGAATAAGCTCCGGATAGATGGTATTGAATACTTGGGAATTCCAGGCATAGGTGCAGGCCGCGAGCAATTCGTCGGTGCTGTAATGGCTGTTTGTTTTCAGCCCAAGGTATTCCCGCACTTTCACAGCACTAATAAACCTGTTTCCAGTCACATTGATTTCCGCAATTTTAAAATGGGAAAGATGCTTGTCGAAATCCGTGGTTGATCCTGGCAATGGGTCGCCAATCCGGGATTTTAGTTCCCTGATCTGGCTAATTTGTTCTCTGGCTGCCTTTTCTCCAGCGTCGATAATCTCTTGCAGTTTCTGATAGTCTGTGCTGCTGAAGCCGCTGAGGTCTGGCTCCAAAAGGAGATCACAATTGTCTAGATGTTCTTGCAGATTGCGCGTTATGCCGATATTGATGGTTTGATCGAGGATCTCCACCAGGTTATTAAGGTTGTTTCGATTCCGCAGAGTGCTGTTTACCTTTATTCCGACCACTTTTTGGGCACCCATTTGATGGAGCAGATCGATCGGGAGATTTTGTGATACTCCGCCGTCAATATAGATATCGCCATTTATCTCAAAGGGCTTCACCAGGCTGGGAATGGACATTGATGCCCGCAGAGCCTGCATCAAGGAACCCTCTGTGAACACGCGTGGCTGCCCGCTGATTAGGTTTGTGGCATTGCAGGCAAAGGAAATCGGCAAGCCAGAAAAATCCCTGGTTTGGGATGCTGCGGCAGTTATCCGGAAAAGCTCCAGATTAATCCGGTTTCCCACAAATACGCTGGAAGGTAGCTGCGGCATCCAGGAATCATTTAACTCAAATTCCACGTTACCATAAGGCAACCACCTTTTCTGACCAATGTAGAGCTCCTTCCGCTGGTGCAAGTCCCGGGTCAAATCATCCCAGTTCATGCCCAAACAAAGCTGCTCTATTTCAGAAGGTGTGTAGCCCATGGCATATAGGGCTCCGATGATGGCACCGATGCTGGAACCTGAGATATAGTTTGGTTTCAGGCCCTCTTCTTCCAAAACCTTCAAGACGCCAATATGCGCGAAACCCCTGGCTCCGCCTCCACTGAAGGCGTAGCCAAGGGTTTGTGCAGCAAGTCTTGCACTGCAAAAACAAAGCAGAAGCAAGCAGAATATTACCGTAGGGATGGACTTTATTCTGCTCCCTTTTTGTGCATAATGACGTTTAACAATCACTGTGGTTTGTAGTTAGCTCTAAAACCCGTCCCCTGCCATGGTGCTGTCAGCCATTGCATCGGATTTTGGCAAGGGATTTTGACGCGGTCTGAAATCGTACTCCAAACGGCCAAACACCGCTGTCGACTCGATCTCTACCACCTTGCCGTCTGGACTGTGCTTATGTTGGGGTAAAACAGTCGATCCAAAAACCGAGGTTGGGCTGATCCGGAAATTCAAATCATCTGGTAAAATTACCAATGCCGAACCGAATACAACCGTTATCTCAAAATCCTTGCTATCTTCTGGCAGGTCAGACAGATCTATTGTCCCACTGGCAAAAACCATTGTGTATTCCCTGCTTTGACCAGTGTAGAAGACCGACGAATCGTGCCGGTAATTGCGTTTGGATATCTTTACAGAAGGTTTTCCGCCAATCAGCAGCTTAACTCCAAACATGATGATAATGATCGCAATAAATACCTTTACAAGAGGTAGATGGATATTGAATCCTTTAAGGAAAATTGACAATCCCAAAAGGATAACCAGAATACCCCAGAAGAAATTACCGAAGATAAAGTCCATTTTCATTTCCTCCTCCTTCTCAGAGTTTCAGACCCTGCCACCAGGACTCGTAGAGGGTCTGCGTTTTTATGTTTATTTTGTCGTTCACAGCTAAGCTGCCATTTTCGGTAACATTTCCCAAAAGATGGCAGGATATTCCAGCTTGCATGGCTATATTTTCTATACTTGTACGATTTTCTGGCTTAGCGCTGATCAATACTCTACCAGCGGCTTCTCCAAAGAAAAGCTGCGATGGTTTGATTTGTTCCGGGAAGCACAACTTACAACCCCATAAACGGTCAGGAGCAAAGCACGATTCCATTACTGCTATCAATAATCCGCCATCTGAGACATCATGAGCGCTGCTTAACAGATTTTGATTGATCAAATCCAAAACCATCTTCTGAAGCCTGCGTTCGGTATCGAGATTCACTTCAGGAGGTGTTCCTGCCACGATTCTATGAATTTCCTTCAAATACTCGCTGGCTTCCAGGCTGGCTTTTAACTCACCCAAAAGCCATATTTGGTCTGAAGCTGCCTTGAAGAACTGCGTGGTTGCCATGCGATAATCCTCCATATACCCCAACATCCCGATTACCGGAGTCGGATAGATGGCACCTTCTGGATTCTCATTATAAAAGGAAACGTTTCCACCGGTAACAGGTGTTTCAAAAGCTCTGCATGCATCTCCCATACCTCTGATCGCCTCCGAAAAAAAGTAGTAAGCTTCAGGTTTGTAAGGATTGCCAAAATTCAAGCAATTGGTAATGGCAATCGGTTTGGCTCCGCTGCAAGCCACATTTCTGGCAGCTTCAGCAACTGCTCCCAGGGTTCCCAGATAAGGGTCCAAAGCACAGTGTCTACCATTGCAATCTGTCGCCAGTGCTATAGCTTTGTCTGAATCAGGGATTCTGATCACCGCAGCATCAGACCCCGGCTCAACCACTGTGCCGATCTGCACCATGTGGTCATATTGGCGGAAAACTCTGTGCCGGCTGCATAGGTTAGCGCTTCCAGCCAGTTTCTGTAAAACTGCGTTATAATCATCAGGTTCAGGTAAAACTGCCTGATCGAAAATCTTCAGCTTGTCCAGATAAACTGGTCTTTGGCTTTCCCGGCAGTAAACCGGAGCTTTACCGCCTAAAATTAGGGTTTCCGCAGGGATTTCCGCTACTTTTTCGCCTTTGAAAAGCACTCTCAGCAACTTATCGCCAGTTACTCTGCCGATTTGCACTGCATCCAGATCCCACTTGGCAAAAATTGCTTTCACCTGCTCTACATTCTGAGGTTCCACGATTACCAGCATCCTTTCCTGAGATTCAGAAAGCATAATCTCATAGGGTGTCATGGCGGTTTCACGCTGAGGAACTTTGGAAATCTCTATTTCTATACCAACTCCCCCCTTGCCCGCCATTTCGGAGCTGGAACAGGTTAGTCCCGCAGCTCCCATATCCTGGATTCCCACCACCAAACCTGCATGTATCACTTCTAGAGTGGCTTCTAGTAGCAGCTTTTCCAAAAAGGGGTCGCCTACCTGCACCGCTGTTCTTTTTTCTTCCGACTCTTCGCTGAGTTCAATGGATGCAAAAGTAGCGCCATGAATGCCATCCCGGCCTGTTTTAGCTCCTACGATTATAACTGCGTTATCTACCCCAGAAGCAGCAGAACGCGCTATCTGGTCGTGTTTCATTACACCGACCGCCATGGCGTTTACCAAAGGATTTCCTTCATAGCTGTCCTCGAAGTAGATCTCACCGCCCACTGTTGGCACCCCAAAGCAATTTCCATAATCAGCTATACCATTCACCACCTCTTTCAACAAGTGCTTCACTTTGGGATTATCGGGATTGCCAAAACGTAAGGAATTCAACGCAGCAATCGGACGTGCTCCCATGGTGAATATATCCCTCAGGATGCCCCCAACCCCTGTCGCTGCACCATGATAGGGCTCCAGAGCCGAAGGGTGATTGTGGCTTTCAATTTTGAATGATATCGCCAGATTATCGCCGATATCTACAACCCCTGCATTTTCTTCGCCTGCTTTGGCCAGCATGGCTGCACCTTCTTTGGGAAGTGTTTTCAGCAATTTAACAGAGTTTTTATAGCTGGCATGTTCGCTCCACATAACGCTGTAGATACCCAGCTCCACCAAGCTTGGCTCACGTTGTAAATACTGTTCGATAAGTTCATACTCAGCCTGGCTAAGCCCATGCTCCGCTATAAGCTGTGGAGTAATCTTGATTTCCATCATTTAGTGTTGCTTCCTGTATAAATTGAATTGTTGCGAATCTTTTCAATCAGACGGTCCAGCCTTTCTTCTATGATCACAAAGGTTTTACGATAAGATTCCAAATCGCTGCCAAATGGGTCTTTAATATCTCCTTCCTCACCCACAATCTCATTAAGCGTCCATATTTTATTAACAGCATTGGGATTAGCATTTCTCAACCAATCTCTTTGCCGCTCCTCCATGGTCAGAATCAACCAGCTTGAGCTAACCATCTGAGGTGTGGCTTGTTTAGATACATGATTCTGGGCTTCAGTAATGCCCCGCTCCAAAAGCAATTGAAGAGAGTTCAGAGAAATCATGTGTCCGCCTTCGATCAAACCGCATGAGTCGCTGGCTAAAGCGAGACCATCAGCTGCCACTTTTTCCCGGAAGAGCTTCTCGGCGATCGGGCTGCGACAGATATTGGCAGTGCAAACGAACATCACAGTAGGCAGGTGAAAGGATTGTTTTACTTCGTAAAAGGGAACAGAGCCTTCGCGTAAGCACTTCAATTCATCCTGATGTGAGCTGCACTTAGCTTCGTTGGCCCTTATGTATTCAACAAGAGTGGATTGTTCCTTGGCCACCTTCGTAATCTTGCCTGAAGGTAGCAGAGCCAAATCAAACCAATGGCTGTAGTTTTTGATGATTCTATCCTGTTCTTCTTCTGGCAGAAGCCCCGAAACATTCACAGAGGTTGAAATCAATGGTTCTCCCAATAGCGAAATGAAAGCCCGCAGCATTGGATCATGGGGAACCCGGAAAGCAACTTTTCCATTAATGGCAATATGGCTGAAAGCTGAATCTGGATAAGCGAACACAACGCTTAGATTCCCTGGCCAATACTGCGCCAATAACGGCTTTAGAGCAGCAGGAAGCAGTTCCTGATCCAGCACGCCGGCATCGGGAATAAGAGCGATGAAACCTTGTTTCTCGGGGCGCTGTTTTAGCATTGATATTCTATCGATCGATCCCAAGGCTGAAAGCCTGCAGCCAATTCCCCACATTGATCCAGTCCAATGCAAAATCGTTGCCTCATTCAATGGATTCTTGCTCAAAAAACTTTCCAGCTTACGAAGGCCGGGGTCTTTTAGTTGTTTCATACTAACTCCGTAAAATCTCTCGATTAATTCAGATATGGCAGGGGATTTATGGCCTTGCCGTCTTTTCGAAGTTCAAAGTGAAGCGATGGTTCGCTGGCCGAACCTGACATACCGCTTTTCGCAATTGTTTGGCCTTTTTTAACCTTGGTACCGCGACCAACCAGCAGTTCGTTGTTATAGGCATAGAGAGTAAAGAAGCCGTTCTTGTGGTCTATGATGATCATTTTCCCTTGTCCGCCATAACGGTCTGAGAAGATCACCTCTCCATCGTCAGCCGCTACCACGCTGGTACCTTCCTTCACTGCAATGTCGATGCCGTTGTTTACCACGCTGGTGCCATAACTGCGTGTTTCCTGACCATAGCTGCGGATGATCTTGCCTCTAACCGGCCAGGCAATCTTTTTCCCAGTGAATTGGTAGCTGGAAGGTTCTTTGCCCTGCTGTTTCATCAGTTGGGCGATCAATCCTTCCAAGCTAGCGCTGTCTTTCTTGAGCTTTTCCACCTGAGCTTGCAGCTTTCTCTCTTCGTCTGTCAGCTTTTTGCTTTGCGTTGCCAGGTTCTTTATCTGTTTTTCATACTGATATTTCTTCGAGCTCTCCTGCTTCACGTTTCGACTTACCTTGATTGCCTCGTTACGGTGCAGTTCCTGAGCCTGGGCGAGTGAGATTTTGTAACCGGAGAGGATGTCGATTTTGCGTCTGCTACCTTCAATGAAAGTCTTCAGATAGCGATGGTCGCGATGGTTGATATTCTGCTTTTTGAAAGAGCGGTCTACCCTTAACAGCATATCCAGCTCTGTATTCTGCTCACGATGGAGGTCGCTGAGCCTCATCTCCGCTGCAGCGAGCCTTTGCGAAACTGACTGCAGAGAATCCTGTGCCACTTTCTCGTCTTTTCTCAGCTTCTGCAAGTTGGCATCGGTTCGCTTTTTAAGCGAAGAAGTGCGCTGAATATCACTTTCAGTCTGCTTTTTCTTTGTGGCTGTCTGTTTGGCTTTCTGTTCCGTACTTTCAAGCTGTTTCTGAACTTCTCGCAGCTGTTTCATCTTGTCTTCCAATTCGTCGCTGAAACAAGTCGCAACAAGTACACACAACAAGACCACAAGCAGTTTACGGGGCATACATCACTCCTAAGTAATCGGTGCAACCACTTTTTTTGAGAGGTCTGCAAATGTCAAATCAATTCTGATCAATGTACAGAATGCCGGTTTGGGGTATTAGGTATTGTGCAAAACGGAGTCATGACGCACTGAAGTTCATCATGACTCCGACAAGACTGATATAAAGACATGGTTTATCGCATTGCAGAGAACGTCAGCATCCGCATTCATTATCATAACATACTTGTAGGGGCTATTTTACCAGATGCTCATGCAGAAAGTCGTGATATTCCTTATTATTAAAAACCAGTTCGTCGTGAGTGCCTTTGTGGCTTTCGCCCTGGCTATCTATGAAGAGGACGCTGTTTACGTAATGCAGGGTGGATAAACGGTGCGAGATCACAATAGCTGCTATACCAGGATAATTGGCATCGATGCTTCTCCATAGCTTTTCTTCATTTTCAGCATCCAAACTGGCAGTAATATCATCCAGGATAAGCAATTGTGGCCTTTTAATCAAGGCTCTGGCAATGGTAATCCGCTGCTTTTGTCCCCCCGAAACGCTCAAACCGCGATTTCCAACCTTAGTCGCATCTTTATCAGGGAAAGAATCGATCTCACTGGCAAGTTGCGAGGTGGCAACCGCCTTCTGGTATTCTTCTTCAGTTGCTTCTCCAACTGCGAAGAGAACGTTGTCCTTCACGCTTCCGCCGAACAGCAAAGGTTCTTGAGGAACGTAAGCAACCAGATTTCTCAGGCTTTCGATCTCAATTTCATCCAGGTTTTGGCCATTTAGCTTTATCGCACCCTTATCCGGCGTTAAAAGCCCCAAAACAAGGTTTGCCACGGTGCTTTTGCCACTGCCAGTCGATCCCAGAATCAGCATCCTTTCTCCCTTGGCAAGGGAAAAGCTACAATTTTTCAAAATCTCTTCAGGCTTGTCGTAATAGCGATAGCTAACCCCATCGAATTTGAGAGAATCAAAAGTCTGTACCTGTTTAATGCCGAGTTGTTCATCTGCCAGACTGGGAAAATCCTTCATATCTTCCAGTCGGTCAATGTTCACAAAGGCTTGCTTCCCAGAAAGGAAAAGCTGCGGCAGATCGATGAGCGGGTAGATCATCATTGAAAGGTAGGTGTAGAAAAGGAAAAAGGTTCCCACAGTGATCTGTCCTTTCACAGCCATATATCCGCCAAAGAGTATCACCCCGATCTGAGCGAAGTAGTCGATGTATTGCCAGATCAGTGAAAGAATCGCATTAAGCTTCACCATGCTCATTTCGGTCTTGAAACGGCGTGCCAAAGCAGTGTCAAAAAAGCGGTTATACTTCTCTTCACTAACGAAGCTTTTGATGATCCTGATTCCTGAAAAACTCATTTCGAGTTGGCTGTTGATCGCGGAGATAGCTTGCTGGTTGCGATTAAAATTCGCATACAGTTTGTCTGAGGTTAGGTAAAACACCACCATCATCAGCGGCAACGGGGCTATGGATAACAAGGTCAGCTTTGTATTGATGCTAAACATCACCGCCAGTGAGAAGAGAATCATGCTAAAGGAATTGAAGGCTCTAAAGATGCCAGAGCACAAAAACCAGCTGATCTTCGGGTAATCCGATAAATCGTCGGTTAGCCTGGTCACTATATCTCCAGTACGGTATTTTTGGAAAAAGCTGAAATCCTTGCGAGTAATGAACTTGAAGTACATTACACGTAGGCTGTGTTCAAAGCGTAGGTTTACCCAACCCCGCACTCCCGGATACAACCCGGTAAAAAGCTGGGCTATGCCGATAGCCAGAAACAGCATTACTACTCGGTTTATCTGGATCATCGGCTCGGGATATTTGGCGGGATTCAGCAATATATCTTTCAGTACGTCCAACAGCTTCTTGAAAGCCCAGGGATAGGCTATTGAAACCGCAGAAGAGCCCAGAGTCATTATCACCATTATCACTACGAACCACTTTTGGGCTTTCCATTGATTGTATATCCATTTCAGATTGCGGTTCATTTTCCCTCCTGCAAAAGCTGCAATTCCACCAGCTTGCGATAGTCCGGAGAGCTCTGCATCAGTTCGCTGTGTTTGCCCCTGGCCGCTATCTGGCCAGAGCTAAAGTACAGTATTTCATCTGCATCCAATACTGAGGTAAGCCGGTGTGCCACTACCACAACGGTTTTACCGCTGAATACCTCTTGCATTGTACGCTGTATTTTGGCTTCGGTTTGCGGATCAATGGACGCTGTGGCTTCGTCCATCACGATGATCTCAGGCTGGAATGCCAAAGCTCGGGCAAAGCTAATAAGCTGTTTTTCGCCCTGCGATATGTTCTGCCCACGCTCAGCGAGTTCTGAGTCTATTCCGCTTGGCAGGTTGTGAATAAAATCGTCCAATTGCACTATGGACACAGCATCCTTTACTTGGGCATCAGATACATTGTCGTTATAAACGCGTACATTCTCCAGAATTGAACCAGGAAACAAAAAGATATCCTGGAGGATCAACCCGATCTTTTTGCGCCAGGCTTTGAAATCAAGTTCATTGAGGGGTTTCCCATCCACGGTTATCCGGCCTTTCTGCACCTGGTAGAATCCGCAAAGCAGGCTTACCGAAGTGGTTTTCCCACTGCCGGACGCTCCCACTAAAGCAATTTTCTTACCCTTGGGAATTGTGAATGAAACGTCCTTCAGTATCCAATCTTCGTCCTTGTAAGCAAACCAAACATTTTCGAAACGGACTTCATGATTGAAATCAGGCATGGCATTTCCAGTGAATTCCGCTTCCTCTGTCGGAAGCTCGGTAAGCTCCAAGATGCGTTTTAGGGAAACAAAGGAACGCTGAATCTGCATCACATTTTCCGAAATGTGCATCAAAGGCCATATCATCTGGTATATATATTGGATAAAAACTATCAGAGTTCCAATTGTAACAAAGCCAGCAATGATCTTCGGAGCTGATATAAGAATAATTATGATCACGAAAACCACATTCGTTACGAACATGAATACGCTCTGCGACCCATATTCAATTACCTGGGTGCGAATCTCCAGATTGCGCTTCGCCAAGGATACATGTTCAACATCGTCTATGACAACCTGCTGACGGTTTAAGGCTTGAATGATCTGCATCCCTTGAACGTAGTCGGTCAGTTTGGCAGTCACATTGGCATAACGTTCGCGGATCTGACGATAGTACTTCGCCAAGTATTTTATAAGAAAACTATAGCCGATAATAGCAACTATCACTGCCGGCATCACATAGATCGTGATCTGCCATTGGCGGATAAAGAGCACGGTAAACACCCCGATGAAAAACATTACGTTGCCAATAATGGTGATGGAAAGATCGGAAAAGAGCGCTTTCACCCTTTCGCTGTCGCTTTCCACGCGGGCGATCAGCTCTCCCACGGGCTGTTTGTTGAACCAGGGAATGGGCAGCTTCAGCAGATGACGGAATACATCGCCTTTGAATTTGGTGATGATCTTGATCCCCAAGCGCGACAACAGCACGATCTGCAGATAGGACAGAAGCCCTGATAGTAGCACTACCGCCACAAAATAGAGCCCGTAGCGATACATCTGACCCATGTCTTTTTCGGGGATGCTGTGGTCGATGATCTGAGCCAAAATAAGCGGATGTAACAGCCTTAAGCCCGAGGTTACCAGCATGGCAAAAAGACCAAAAAACAGCAGTCCCAGGTCCTTTTTCACAAAGGGATAAAGGAGCTTCAGGTAGTATGAGAATTTTGGCTTGGGATCTGGCATTTTTCGTTTCTCGCTGGTTTTGTTTACTCTCTGGAGGATATCATGTATTCAGAATCTTTCTTTCTTTGAAGCATTACATTCTTTGGGAACGCTGGCTTCAGCCGGTTGATTCGCCGGATTTCTCCGGTTTATATTTTCGGGATTCAAACTGATTAACACATTTCACCATAATTACTTAGTGGTGATTGGATACATCACGGGCTTACTAAAAGATCTGGTCGGGATGAGAGGATTTGAACCTCCGACTTTTCGGTCCCGAACCGAACGCGCTAACCGGTCTGCGCTACATCCCGACCGTGATTAAGCTAAATTTTGTCATACCTGATTTCTGTCAAGCACATAATTTGCCCTCACGTGAGGCCACTTCCTATCATAGCATTTCTTCTATTTACAGAATTTGTCCTCAAAAAGTCTCTTTCACGGAAAAATATTGCTTACGGTAGAATATTATCTTTTTTAGCTGGCTTCATATGCGCTATCGTTTGTAATCTGCGCTTCGGCAAATTCTAAAACCCATTGATTGATCTTTCTTGGTAACCTTGGCATAGCTCCGAGTTAATATCCGCATACTTCTTTCTGATGTTACACTACCTCTACGAACACATTTAGTCCCTTTTTTTGCACCATGGTAGTTATCAAGTATTGGCATCGGATAGCCATCATATATATCCCAACACCACTCACTTAGATTACTGCTCATATTATAAATTCCAAGTTCGTTGGCTTTTGAACTTCCGCAGTTATCTGTACCGCTATATATGTATTGGTGTGTTTTTTGACCTCCCGCAGCGGCATACATCCATTCTGTTTCGGTTGGTAAACGGTAGCCGTCAACATCCCATTCACAATAAACCATGTTGCGGTTATTCGCGTCCTTTTTCCATTCTGCTGGCCATTTGTCCGGATCCGATCCGTAGTTTTGAAAGCTGTAACAGGGAGTTCGATTCTCGAGAATGCTTCTTCTATTGCAATATTCAATTGCATCGAACCAACTAACAAGATTAACTGCTGCGTTTGTAATGAAATTTCCAGGTTGACTTGAGTTTGTTTTGGGTAGATTTGAACCCATAACATCCCTATATTCCGCTTGAGTAGTTTCATATTTGGAAATCATGAACGAATCAACTCTTAGCTTAAGATCTCCCAATTCTATTGATCCCCCAGGAACATCGATCATGATAACGCTCGGAATTTTCTTGTTATCTGAATCTTGCACCGGTTTATTTGTTTTCTCATTTTCCTTCGAATCAATCTTAGGCATATAAACGTAATCTTTTAAATTGCTTATTTTGTCTCCCTCAATACAATATATACGGAAAACATCTATTTGCTCATTAGACGAGAAACTCCAGCTTGTAACATCATTTTTCAAGCAGAAAGCACCATTTCGCCAATTACCATCATGAGTTTGATAATCAATCAGATAAGCATCAATATTCTTTACGTAAGACCAAGCTAAGTTATACTGGTTATTGGCAGATAGGGTCGCTCTAAAGGATTCTGGATACTTGATGCTCAATGAAGGGATAAACCTTTTGACCGCATCACGCGGGTATAAATATACTCTCTCGCTTGTATTACCAGTAACAGACAAATCAAAATAGTAATCCAGATAATCAGCTTTGCTAGCTGCTAAATGGTAATCGCCTGCCTTCAGTTTAATCGGTTCGCAATATTTATCTATTAAAAGCATTTTCTGAGACGCATCTTTTACTGTAACCTGGAAATCATTTACTTGGGAAATCAAGGATAGTGAATACGTCTTCTCGACAAATACCGGCTTTATGATCCTATCTTCTTTATCCATTAGCACAATTTGTTGTTGCCAGGGTTCATACTTATCCTTGTTTTTCCCCAGATATTCTACCTTCAGATTGTGATTTCCGGCTGAGATAAATATTTCTTTTCCTGTGCTCAATCCTTCATTCAAGACCCCATCCAGCCATACTCTGATAGGAAGCAAATCCGTGTCTATCCGAACGCTTGCTTTCCCGGAAACTGATACAGATGGTTTTGGACTGGTAACTGATTTTGCGACAAAGCTCTCATTAATAGTTTTGTTCTTCTCAATAAGTATCTTTCTTTCAGAGTGATAGCCATTGCTTCTTAACTCAAGTTTATGCTCTCCCACTGCCACCGAATCCAAAGTAACGACCTTCGCGGGGGAAACATCACAAAGCAGTTTGTCATCTAAAAACAGGTTCCCTTCCACGTCACTTTCTACTTTTACCGAACCTGTGACATACTCGGTTCCGATTTTTACGATGGGTTGCGGTTTTACGGTTTTCCTTTCTTCGGGCATCACTTCTGGAGCTTTGTTGAAATAGAAATAAGTACTTAAATTACCCGCTGTCCAAGGGACTTGTTCACCTTGCGTTTTATTTTTCACTTCTATCACAACATTTTTCATGATGTTTTCTATCTGGTCATACGATGTCTCAATATTCTTGATAAAACTCTCTGTAAAAGGACTGTGCTCACTATCGCCGTCTTCTGCGGTTTTTCCTACTTCAGTGCTATAAATGATGTATTGGCTACCGGCTTTGGCATCCATGGTTGCCAATCCTTTATTCATAGACCGCACTCCCTTGAATGGATTATTCCTGCAGGCATCCAAAATGAAAATGGTGGTCTCGGCTTTCTCAAGTTTCTTTAAAACCAGATTGGCAGGATAAGCCCAATATTCTAATTCGTCTTCACCTTTTATTACCTTTCCCACTGGAATCAGGTAATTCTTACCATCTACATTTGCACCATGACCGCTGTAAAAAAACAAAACCTCATCACTAGGAGTAATGCTTGCAGAAAAATCGTAGACTGCTTCCTCAATAGACATCTGATCCACATTTGTAACCATTGTGGTAACAAATCCCAGCTTCTTGAGGGTAGCGTCAATAGCTTTTGCATCGTTAACCGCATTCTTAAGAACTTCTTTGGGATCAGGATAAGATGAATTCCCTATGATGAGGGCTTTTCTTACTCCAAACATAAATATAGTGATGAGTAAAAGGAGTACTATACAAGCTGTCTTTTTCATGTCCTTTCCTCGTTGGCAATATAACTCAACATAATTCTAATCATGTAAGTCTTTATTATTCAAGGTTGTACTTCAGTCTATTTTCTTCTACCCAGCCATCCCTTTTTTGCTCAGCTTCTTTGACCTGTTCTGCGCTTAGTTCCCTTCTGAGCAAATCTAACTTAACTTGGGTGTGATTTTTATCAAATATCGCAGCTATCAGGTAATAGTAATAAGCTTGGAAAGCATCTTTTTTAGTTCCAATACCAATATTGAAATAATCTCCTAAAATATAAGCTCCCATAGGCTCTCCTGAAGTAAAAGCTAACATCACGTAACGAAAAGCTTCTTGTTCATTTTTTTCTACCCCATACCCTTCTATGTAATGTGAAGCTATGTTAAGATAAGCAAGCGTTGATTTTGCCTCAACTGCTTTGCTAGTCCAATAGAAGGCTTTTTGGGGATTTCTTAAGACACCTTCGCCCCATTTATATTTCGAACCAAGGTTTACCATAGCAGGTACATGCCCTTGTTCTGCTGCCTTTTTACACCACTGAAATGAATCAAGTGTGCTTCTCTTTACACCTCTACCAGCGTCATAGTAGTTTGAGAGTATGAACTGCGCCTCTGGAATCTTTTTCTTGGCAGCTTTTTTAAACCAATAAAATGCTTCTTTATAGTTAACAGTTGTACCCATTCCCTGATGGTAGCATAATGCAAGTTTGTACATGGCTTCCGGGTTCTTGGCTTGTGCTTCTTTAAGCAGCTCGGGACTGAAACTAGGGGCTATTTCAAATCCTGATAAGATGCCCCAAGCGATAACTATCAAAAAAATGATAACGATCCTTCTCATGATTTCCTCACTTTGCATTATATATTGTAGTTTAATTCAACCTGAACTCAATTGGGATCACTACTGACGCGTCAACTGCTTTCCCATTCTGTAACGCAGGTTTGAATCTTACTCCTTCTACTGCATTAATTGCGGCTTGATCAAGCGGAGGAATAGACTTTTTCACTTTTATGTTGCCGACTTCCCCTGATTTATAGACCTTCACTTCTAAAACTACTACACCTTGAACTCTGTGCTTACGAGCGATCATAGGATAATCCGGAGAAATGACTCCCATTATCTGGGGCGGTTGATCATAATTCACTTGTCCCGTTACCGAAGGATCAAACATAGACCCACTACGTTCAGCCTGATTTGAGCTACAGGAGCATACTAATAAAAGGAGCAGCATCCAACTGAGCAAAACAATCTTTCTCATCATCTACCTGCCTTTCTTATAGATAGTGCCACTATCTATGTTTGAGTTTTTTTGTCAAGTTTGTCTTTACATATTTTCTCTGCATAGCTTCTCCCACTTGATGAACTCCTGACTTGTTCATTGGAGGATGATGGCAGAATCGTTATATCACACAAAGTGTTCAGAGGATATTGGTATCAATCATGTAGTGTAGACAGATATCGATAATCGCTCCAAAATTGCTGAAGTCCAAGCCGTCCAGAGCCGAAAAGCAAGCTTGTTGTGAGTTGGGACGGCTTGAACTTCAGTTTTTTTGATCCGTGTAAATCCGTATGATCCGTTAAATCCGTGTAACTATTCTCTGCCTATTGCTTTCAGCAATTTTTCCGCTTCTTCAGCGGTTATTTTTCCACTTTCCAGCATTTCAAGAATCTTTAATCTGCTTTTATCGGCAATGTCTTCCTTCTCCTTGGCTTTCAGTTCACCGCCCAGATAGGGTTTGATCAGGGGTGAATCCATCACTTTGCGGATGTATTCATGAACGTGCTCGGGGTGCAGGTGTTTCAGTTTTAGTTCTTCTACACCGGATTTCACACCCTTAAGGCCTTCTTTCAGGCCGTCCTGGATCTGAATGCCGATTTCTTCGAGGTTCACCATCACCTTTTCGCGAGTTTCGTCAAAGTCAAACTTATCGCCAAAGGTTTTCAGCTTGATTATGGCCGCACCTACCTTGTCTTTTAACTTGTCTTCGGAGATCGAGCTGACGGCGCGGTTCAGATATTCGATCACCTTGTTCATCAGCTCCATCACCTTTTCTTTTTCTTCGCTGGTATTGGCTTTGGCCAGGGCTTCTTTCAGCTGCTCCAGCTTTTCTTTTACAAATCCGAGGTTCAGGTGTCCGTCGTTGCTGATCTTAATTACACCGTTTTCAGTTTCAATGTTTATCTTGGTGTCACCATTGCCGTTAACCAAGGTATAGGTCTCGTCAGCGTAATTCAACGGAACTTCCAGGCGGGATTTCACATGACCCGACTCTGTTTTTGCGGTAAGCTCGAAATCGAAATCAATAGGCAAAACCAGACTGACAATCCCATTCTCGGTAACAAACTTGAAATCGCCCTTTTCCACCGGTTGGGTTTCGTAGTAAATCGCCCCGTTTTCTGTATTCAGGTCAACTTTAGCAAAGCGTGCCAAACGCACCTTCAGGCTGCCGTTTTCACTTTCCAGTTTCAGCCCCTCACCAGTAATAGCCTCTGCTGAAAGAGGGCCGTTTTCCAGCTTGGCAAAGAGGTTTCCCTGGCAGTTATGAAGGCGCACCGGGCCATTTTCGCTTTCAATATGCTTGTCGCCCTCGCAGTTACTAATCGAAACAGGCGCATTTTCGGAGCTAATCTTCAGATTGTTATTCAATCCAACCAGACTCATGGGATAGTTATCAGTTTCCAGTTCAAAAAATACCCCTTCCGGAACCGTTAGCTTTATCTGGGATGAACGGGTTTCCCTGTTTCCCATGTTTTCCACTTCGTCGAGGGTCAGCTTTAGCACTCCGTCCGAGTATTCGGCGGTCATGAAATCGAAGTAATCGAAATTCTCTTCGGGTTCTTCCAGATAAAGTAAACCTTCCAGGCTCACCTTGTTATCTTCGGAAGCTGATACAAGTAGCGGAGCCATGTGGTTTTCCACCACAACCTTGGTAAGTGGCTCTTCGCTAAAGGTTTTTTGAAACAGCTGCTTGGTCATTTTTCTCTCCTTTTGTTTATCATGGATATTGCCTCGTCAACATTTATAAATCCCTCTTCCAGATCAGCCAGAATGTCCGTAACCTTATCGGGATCGTTCTTGGTTTTGGTGATTACGGAAACTATCTCAGCCAGACGATTTTTAACGGTTGGATAGGATATGCCAAGCTTGTTCTGAAGTTCCTTCAGGTTTCCCTGAACCAATAGAAATAGCTTGATAAACTCCAGTTGACTCTCGCTAAAAGCCGCCAGCCAACTATTCTCAAAGTTTCCATTGAAGCTGATCCTGCACTTCTCACAGTGCAATTCCTTAATTCTCAATTCATGTTTACAGATCGGGCAAGACGATAAGTTCATTCTCACCTCCCTTAATAATCTCAAGGACATAATAAATAATCTTCAGTTTATGTCAAGCTATTTTTTCATTTTATTAATGTATGGGTTGATATATTGGTTTTTTACCATCTCGTTGCTGGATGATGGCAATAGAGACGATGGTACTGAGGGAGTGCTTAGCTCTGTGTTACCGCATTGGCGGAAGGCCAATCTTGCGTATTGAACTGCCAGAATATTACTTCAAGCCTTGGGGCTGAATCATTCTTGCAGGAGAGATTTTATCTGGCGGGCAATAACCTGTTTCGTAAAAGGTTTTTGTAGAATTGGATATCTATCATCAAATACGCCATGATTTTGTATTACATTATCTGCATATCCAGAAATGAATAGTATCTTCTGGTTGGGGTTGTGCAGCACAATCAGGTCGGCAAGGTCTTTGCCGTTCATGCCCGGCATAACCACATCGCTGATGACCAGTTCTGGCCTGAAACCATTTTCTAGTATCATCTTCAGTGCTTCACGTGCGTTTGATGCCACCGTTACATTATAATTCATGCTTTTCAGTTGTTTCAAAGCTAGATTTCTGATATGCGGGTCATCGTCCACTACCAGGATACATTCGCCATTGCCCATCATCACGGCATCATCATTTGCTTTAACGTTGTCAGTAGGCTCTTGGTTGCACACAGGAAACAGCAAATAGAATTCTGACCCCTTTCCCGGTTCGCTTGACATCCATATATATCCTCCTGATTGTCGAACAATACCATAAACCGTGGCTAAACCAAGCCCGGTTCCAGTTGTTTGTCCTTTGGTAGTAAAGAACGGTTCGAAGATTTTTTCCTGAGTTTCCTTATCCATGCCACAACCAGTATCGCTGATAACCAACTGAACGTATTCCCCTACTGGAATCTCTCTGAGAAATGGTTTTATCGGTGCATGAACCGTGTAGTTCTGCGTAATGATCTTGAGCGTACCTCCATGTGGCATGGCGTCGCGAGCATTGATAACAATATTCATCACTACCTGTTCAAACTGACCAGGATCAATGATAATGTTATTAACCTCTTCAGCGAGTATTGTAATAAACTCTACATCTTCTCCGATCAAGCGGATCAACATGCTTTGGAATTCCTTGATTAAACGATTGGGATTCAATATCTGCGGACTAATCAATTGCTTCCGGCTAAAGGCCAGGAGCTTACGGGTAAGTTCCTGGGCTCGTTGACCTGCCTTTACTATTTCGTAAGCATCTTGATGGATTACGTTGTCGGGAGGCAAAGATGCCATGATCTCTTCGGAATATCCCATCACTATCGTCAGGATATTATTGAAATCATGGGCTATCCCGCCGGCAAGCTGACCGATGGACTCCAGTTTTTGGGATTGGCGGAGCTGTTCTTGTAGCTCTTCTTTTTCCTTTTCCTGCTTCTTTTGGGCTGTAATGTCCTGGATGTATCCAATTACTTTGGTAATCACGCCGTTCTGAACGACAGGCTGTCCAGAAGTCTTTATCATTAGCTGATTGCCTTTTATTGTGGTGAAAGCAAGCTCCATTTCATAGGGCTCACCCATTTGAACGCAATTCTCGAATGCATTCTCAACTTGGGAGCGGAGTTCATTTGGATAACAAGATAAACTTAGCTCCAGAAGCCGGTCAGTATCATCAGGAATATCCTGGGAGTCTATCTCATAGATTCGTTGGGTTTCCTTAGTCCAAAACAGTTTGTTCTCTTTGATATTATACTCCCAACCGCCAATTTTTGATATTGACTGTGTGGCATTCAATAAACTCTCATTTCGTTGGAGAGCATCCAGAGCCGTTAGTTTTGCCTGAACTTCCTTCTCCATCTCAGACATCTTTTGTTCAAGCTTGCGAACCAAGCGTTCATTGTACATTTTAAGAATATCTTCATCATTAGATTGGCTTCGTCTTTCCGAGGCTTGTTTGCTTGATGCTTTTATCGCCAAATCTTCTAACTGCGCAAGAAATGAATCTGGTTCACAAGGTTTCACAATAAAGCCGTCGGCCCCCAGTTCACGGGCCAAAGCTTCGTCTTGGGGTCCCGTATATGTCGCTGTATAGAAGATAAACGGGAGAGCGTTCCAGTCTGGATGTGAACGAATTTTTTTACAAAGGCTGAAACCGTCCATTTCTGGCATCAGGATATCGCTCACAATTAGATCATAAGAAGCTTGTGCAAGCTTTTCCAAGGCTTCTTTTCCGTTTAATGCGCAACCAACTGAGTGGCCGTTTCCTTCTAAAAGGCTCTTCAGCAAATACAGATTATCTTCGTGGTCATCTACTATCAGTACAAACATGGTAGCTCCTTATTCCGGTTTTGAGTCATTGATATAGGCTGCGATCTCAGAAACGAAAGTGGCGGGATTGATTGGCTTTTCCATATAGGCTGTAGCACCGGATGCAAGAGCCTTTTCCCTGTCACCAACCATTGCATAAGAGGTTACAGCGATAATTGGCACCCCTTTGAGACGATCATTCCGTGTTAGAACTTCGGCAACCTCATAGCCGTTCATTTCGGGTAACTGGATATCCAGAAGGATGGCAAGGGGGCGATTCTGATTTGCATAATCAATTCCTGTTTTGCCATCTTTTGCCCAAACAACCCGATAACCATGTTTTTCCAAAAGATATTGCATCAGATACTGGTTGTCTGTGTTATCTTCAATTATCAGAATCGCTTTATCCATGCTCAAGCTCCTTTTTGGTGGGTATCCATACGCGGAAAACACTTCCCTGTCCAAGTTTACTATCCACAGTTATCTCTCCCCCCATCATGCAAATGATTTTCTTTGATATTGCTAGACCCAAACCAGTTCCTTCATACTTGCGCGTCAAGCCTGAATCAAGCTGACTAAAAGGTTGAAAAAGCAAGGCTTGCGATTCTTCTGATATGCCTATTCCAGTATCGGTTACAGTTATTACGATACCCTCATTTTCTTCTCGGGCAGCAATGCATATACTCCCCAGTTCGGTAAACTTTACGGCATTGCTCAAAAGGTTTAGAATTACTTGTTCCAGTCTTCTTTGATCTCCGAGAATGGTTTTATGCGTTAATCTGATGTCCCTGGACAATCCCAGTTTTTTTTTCTCCGCCATGGGAGAAACCAATTTTAGCATATCCCCAATCGATTGCTCCAGATCAAAGGAATGTTTGGACAAATCAAACTGCCCCGCCTCTATCTTGGATATGTCTAGCACATCATTGATTAAGCTAAGCAAATGCCGGGCGCTGTTTTGAACCATTTGCATTTGTTTGTTTTGCTCATCGGTAAGAGGCCCCGCCAAACCTTGAAGGATTATTCCGGTAAAACCAATTATGGAATTCAGGGGGGTTCGCAATTCGTGCGACATCGTTGCCAGAAACGAGGATTTTGTCTTATCTGCTGCCTGTGCTTTGTGCATGGCATCTTCCAGTTCTGCAGTCCTCAGCCTGATCCGCAGATTCATTTCCTGATTGGCAATCTCGAGTTCCTGGGTTCTGAGAGCGATCTGCTTTTTCAGCAAAATACTGAAAATGAGGCTTACCATAAATGCTGAACTCAGGATTATTGCACCAATGATAAATCCTCGGGGAATTCGGTACTTCACCGATTCGGCAGTCCACCTCTTTAATATTCTGTAATATTCTGAATTTGGCTGGCTCTTTAATCTCTCCAAATTCGCATCAATTCTTGCCAGGACATCCTGGTTCTTGTTTTTGGGTGCCGCAAAATAAAGTGCAGACGGGCTGAATACTACTGAAGTAGGATTCAGCCCGATTCTTCTGCTTTCATAGTCGCCAAAATAGCAGTTTACGGCAGCAGCATCAGCTGCACCTTCCCTTACTGCCATGAACACCTGGTTAAAATTCTGCAAAGGAAAAAGTTCCACAACTACGCCATAACCCTCAGACAACCTGATTATGTCTTTCTGCTGAATTGATCCTTCCAATACAGCAATCCGTTTACCATTAAGATCAAGAATCGATCTGATCGATTTACCATTCCTTGCATACAACTGGGACCAACTGGATAAGGCGGTTACGGAGTGAAATCCGAACTTTTGATCTCTCTCGAAATTGCGCGCCACATCCGGCATCAAATCCAGTTCCTCTTTCTCCAGCATAGCCAGACCCTCATCCCAACTCACCTTAATGTATTCGATGTCCCATCCTTCGTTTTTTGCCATCAAATCCATAATCTCAACAAAAATTCCTGCCGGATTACTTTCTTCGTCGTAAAACAACTTAGGTGGATTCTGATAAACCCCTACCCTCAAGGTCTTGGCAAGCAATCCCTGATACCCGAAAGCAGAAATAAATACCAGCATGGCAATGACACGTATTAGATAACACACTGATCCATCCCATTGAGCCCTGCATGTATGATTGTCAGAATATTGAGTAATCATCAAATTCCCCTTCATCAAACAATTATGACTTTCAAAATTATAACCGACTGCTCGCCTAACGCAAGGATAAAAATTGCTTGTCTCGTGCTACTTGCTTGCTTGCCTCCGGTATGCCACCCGGACGCCACCCGTATTCCACCCGAATCTAATTAGGGAGGTTTTCGCGAGACAGACCGGTGACACAGGCCGGGCAAGCAAGAATCAAGCAAGGAACCTCAAAATGTTGTGCTTGACATCCAAAGCTGTCTTAAAAAAGATAAAATCATGAATTCAAAATATATAGTTTATAGCCTGATAACCGCACTCTGCATAGTTGGCATCTACCATTTGTTCTCGGTAGGTCGCTTCAGCTATCCGGAATATCATTTAAAACTTGGACAAGTGGCTGAAACGGAGATAATTGCCCCCTTCGATTTTCCGGTGCTAAAACCTGATACCGAGCTAAGCTCTGAGCGTGAGAAGGCCATATCTGCTCTTCCCAAGCCTTACGAGCTGTCGGATGAGGTGTTGTTTGAGGCTCTCAGCGAACTTGATGCCATCTACGAGGTGGTAGGAAGTATCAATCCACCATCAGATCTGGAAGTCTTGGCGGCAAATCTGAAACAAAAGGGTTATGAGTTCAGCTCTGAATCCCTGCGTTTTGCAATGCGCAGCAGCCTTCGGGAAAAAGTGTATGAAAGCTTACGCGAAACAATATCGGGCATATACAAAAAGGGCATTCTCTCTGGAATGGAAGCCGACAGCCTGTTGTTGATGCGCAATGATAGTTTGGAAAAGCTATCCCGCAGCAATTTCTATAGCATCGAGGAAGCCAGAGAAAAGCTGAGCAGTTCGGTTCCCGAAGCAAAAAGCTTTGCCACGGAACTCGCTACCCAATTGTTGAAGCCAAATCTGCAAATCAGCGAAGAAAAATTGAATGAACTCAGCCAACAGCGGATTTCAGCCATTCCCCAAAGCGAAGGCCTGGTTCTGGCCAACGAAGTGATCGTGCGAAAAAACACCAGAGTAAGCAACGAGGACCTTCGCAAACTGGAGTCCCTGCAAGAAGCAATGCGCAGCCGAAACCAGAAAAGATCAGCTCTGCAGGAAACCCTGATCAGCCTGGGTCTGCTGATGTATTTTTTGATAGTGATAGGGCTGGCAAATCACTATTATGGTGCGATTTGCATCCAGAATCAACGGACGGAAAACGATTTCCTGCCGTTAAACCTGGGTTTTTTTCTGCTTGCCCTTCTGGCTACGCTAAATAGCCAGCTTTTGGGTTATAATAACCTTTTGATCCCTTTTGCCATGTTTGGCATCTCTGCTGCAATCCTGGTAAGCTTTGAATATGGATTGCTCTACAGCATTTGTGGTATGCTGGTGATCAGTCCCTTTCTAAACTGGGAAACATTTACGCCCATTGTCCTTATCCTGGGTACACTGGTTTGTCTGATCATCTTGCGGCGCCAAAATGCCTGGCACGAATATCTGATGATATGGCTGTATTTGGTTTTTGCCTCCGTGATGGCGGTATTGGGTCTGGCGATATACAAGAGCGACCCCTTCATGGCGATCTTGCGCTCCCTGGGTTTCAGCGTAATCGCCGCATCACTCAGTATAGGCGGAATCATCCTTATCGTACCCTATTACGAACGCAAATGGAATCTTGCCACCAAACAGACCCTTCTTGAGTTGCTTGATTTTAACCACCCCCTTCTAAAAAAACTGGCCACGGAAGCAGTTGGAACCTATCATCATAGCCTGATTGTGGGAAACCTGACCGAAAGGGCTGCTGAAATCATCGGGGCCAATCCCCTTCTGGCGAGGGTTGGCAGCTATTATCACGACATCGGAAAAGTGATCAACACCGAGATATTTACAGAGAACAATGAAGACTCCCCCCAGATTCACAATAATCTTAATCCCAAGGAAAGTGCCGAACTGATCCGAAACCACGTAAAAGAAGGGATTCTTTTGGCAAAAAAATATAAAATACCCCAGCCAGTGATCGACATCATTCGCCAGCATCATGGCAATTCAGTGATCCGCTTTTTTTATGAGAAGGCCAGTCAAGCCAGTGAGCAGCTAAACAAGGCAGATTATCAATATCCTGGGCCACTTCCCAAAAGCAAAGAAGCTGTGTTGGTGATGTTGGCAGACATCGTAGAATCCACCACAAAAGCAAAAAATATCGAAAGCGAAAATGATATCGCCCAGATTATTGACAATGCAATCGCCAGATTGATCAAGGAAAAACAACTTGATGAAGCACCCATCACTTTGAAAGACCTGAACCTTGTGAAGGAATCATTTCTTCCCGTTCTGGAAAGTATATACCGTAAACGCCTGGACTATCCGGAACCCAAAAAAGATGAGTGAAGTATATGTAAATGGCGAAGCTCCTTTTCCCGAGGAAAGACTACGTCAAATTGCCAGGCTGATTTTCAGCGCTGAAGCACCACAAACCCTCTTTCAATTAAGCGTCAGCATTGTGAATGACGCAGAAATGCAGCATTATAATTGGATGTATCGGGGTTTACGCAAGGCTACGGACGTCCTCAGCTTTGTTTCCGGGCGAATGAGTCTGCCTCCGGATTCTGAATTAAGCGCATCTGAGAGAGGAAGATACGCTTCTCTGGTTCTGTGTGATATTCTGATAGATATAAAACAACTTGACCGCCAAAGGGGAAAAAATACTTTGGAATCAGAATTTATCAGTGTGTATGTGCATGGATTATTACATCTAACGGGATATGATCATATCCGCAGCGCAGACGCCAAGAAGATGAAAGAAAAAGAAGAACACTATCTAAAAGTGATACAAGGTGATATTTAAGTGGACGATGGCAAAGCATTCATAATAATCGTCCTGCTTGCGTTTTCCGCCTTTTTTTCCGGATCGGAAACCGCCCTGTTTTCCCTTTCCAGAATCTACCTGAAAAAGCTGGAAAACACCGGTGGAAGCAGCGCAAGGAGGATACTGAACCTGCTGAAAAGACCCCGGCAGCTACTGATAACCCTGCTATTGGGAAATACTTTTGTAAATATGGCGATATCCTCATTTGGGGCACTTATCGCAATCCAGGTAAGCAGATACTATGGGATAAACACGTCGCTGGCAATCTCGGTGCAGGTTGTTCTTACTACTCTGATTATCCTTTTCTTTGGAGAGATAATCCCCAAACTGACCGCTCTTTCTACTGCGGATTCCTTTAGCAAGTTCATTAGCCTTCCAATGATTCTCATCCGTAGCATCCTCTTCCCCATTGTTTGGGTGTTGGAACGATTCAGCAACCTAATTTCCCGCCGGCAAAGCCTCGACAAGCATCTGGGAGCGCAGTTTACGCATGAGGAGTTTCACAATCTGATCCAGTCCGAAAGCAGCAGTCGCGGCTTGGAAGAACATGAAAAGCGAATGTTGGTAGGCCTTTTTCGTTTTAAGGATGCTGAGATAAAAGAAATCTACGTTCCCCGAGTGAAGATAACCGCCATAGAGGAAAACCAAAGCCTGGACGAGCTGAAAGAAGTAATTCTGGCCAGCGGATACTCCCGCATCCCGGTTTTCCGGGAAAGCATCGACGAAATTGTGGGCATAATATACGTAAAAGACCTGCTTCTATATCCAGAAAAGACCACCATCAAGGCTCTGATGAGACCCGTTTGGTTCATCACTGAAAACATGAAGGTGCAAAGCCTGCTCAACCAATTCAAACAACGGAAGCTGCAATTGGCGGTGGTAGTGGATGAATATGGCGGAACCAGCGGGATCATCTCTTTGGAAGACATCCTGGAAGAAATCGTAGGTGACATCAGAGACGAATACGATAAGGATGAAACGCCTGAGCTCGTAAAAAACGAAGACGGAAGCTATATCTTAAGCGGAAACTATAGCGTGCGACAATTCAATCAGGAATTCAATTGTGAGATACCTGTAGATGAATACGACAATCTTGCCGAATTTCTTCTGGCACATTTCAATCACGTTCCTCAAGTAGGTGAAGAACTGGTATTCGAAGAAAATCTTCGCTTCAGAATCCTGGACAGCGACGAAAAAAGTATCAAACAGATACAGCTTCTATTGAACACCGTAGAATGACTGCTCTTAGATTCTGGCTTGTCCTGCTGCAGCTTAGTGGGCTGGCCTGGGCTTCCAATGCTGAGTACGTTTTGAAGGCGTATGGCCTGAAGATTGCCCGTCTTCAGATAAACCACGATGAAAAAAAGCATAGAATCACAGTTTCAGCTAATTCTCTGGTGACCAATAAACTGTTTCCGCAGCTAAATAACCGCTACCTGATAAAGTACCGCGAAAACTACCAACCGGAGTCTCTAACGCGAATCATCCGGCAAAAGCACCTCACCGATACCGTGGTTACAGAGTTTGATTTCGAGAAGGGACTTGCCATTTCCACCCGGAAATCAGACGGAAGCGTCAGCAGCTATACCATTAAATCAGGAACTAGGGATGTGTTTAGCTTTCTGGCCTTCGTCAGCACCGGAAAGGCAGCATCAGGAAACTATGCACTGGATGGAAACGGGCTTACCTGGACGGCTCTGCTTCAGGAAAAACAATACGAAGCCATCAAATGTACGGCCGGTAAATTCCAAACCCGGCGTTATGCTTTGCAACTTAGAAAACCATCTGGAGTAAAAGCGCCTTACGTAGATATGGTTACCCATAACATACTTTCTGATGATGGCAGCATGAATCTCTGGGTAGGCGAAAACAAATTGTTGGTAAGCGCATCAGTAAAACGCAGGGGAATAACTACAACCTGGGATCTGGTAAAATTCGAACCATGAGATATCTGCGCAGCCTTTATCCATCTTTGATCTGGATGTTGTTTATCTGGACGCTGTCTTCTCTGCCCTCTCAGAATCTTCCTTCTGTAAAGATTCTGGGATTCGACAAACTGGCACACTTCGGTATATACTTCGTTTGGGGGTTACTGGTAAACCTGTGGCTTGGCTCTCAAAGATACCGGGTTGAAAGGATTCTTTTTATCTACTGCCTCATGTTTTTGATCGCCGCCGCGGATGAGGCACATCAAAGATACATCCCTGGCCGCACAGTGGTCGTGTACGACCTGATAGCAAATTCTTTGGGGCTCCTGGTTGCTCTTTGCATTGCTCTAAGAAAAAGAAGAGCCAGCTGAGACATAAGGCTCTGAAAAGATGATCGACGTAAAAGGACTCTCAGTCAATTTAGGGGGAAAGAGCATCCTGCAGAACATCAGCTTTTCTTTAGCAAAACACGAGAACCTTGTAATTCTGGGGCGCAGCGGCTGCGGCAAAACAGTTTTGATAAAGACTCTTTTAGGCATCTACAGACCATGTTCTGGAGAAGTATGGATCAATGGAATAGACCTCTATGATTGCAGCTTGGATCAGGACAAGCAACTAAGACAACGCATCGCCATGGTTTTTCAAAACGCAGCGCTGCTGGATTCATTCTCGGTGCGGCAAAATGTGGCATTGCCCCTTTATGAAAGAGGTGAAAAGGACTGTGAAGCAATCAGGAAAAAGGTCGAGGAATCCCTGGCTAAAGTAGGCTTGGAACACACCTTGGATCTACTTCCGGCCCAGCTTAGCGGTGGAATGCGCAAAAGAGTGGGCATCGCCAGAGCGCTGGTCTATGATCCTGAATATCTCATCTTTGACGAACCCGTGTCGGGGCTTGATCCCATCACGGCTCAGGAAGTGATGTTTTATATAGCCCAAATAGCCAAAACCGCCAATGCTACTCTGATTACCATAACTCATGATCTGCGAAACCTTTCCGAGATTTGCCAGAAAGTTCTATTTTTGGATGGAGGGAAGCAGCTTTTCTTCGGCGAGCTAGCTGATTTTGTGGATTCCAATGACAGCTTCATCCGGCGATATCTGCAATGACTAAGATAAACGAAAACAGCATCCTTTGGCTGGCATTTTTGACTGCTGCTGCTTCATCGCTGCAGATTGTGGAAAATCTGATTCTCAGGTTATTGCCGTTGCCTTTCATCCGCATTGGTCTGTCAAATGTAGTAATTCTCTATCTGATTTACCGGCGAAAAAGCGTGCACGCCTTGGTTGTCGCAATAAGCAAGTCTATATTAGGTGGGCTGTTTACCTTTACCTTGCTGACTCCTTCCACCCTGCTATCCCTTTCAGGAGGATTGGCCGCATTCACGACCATGGTCTTGGCCCGGCAACTGAAACTGGGGCTAAGCATATATGGAGTAAGCATCCTGGGAGCTATAGCGCACAATATGATGCAATTATATCTGGTTCACAGGTTTATTATCGAGTCGGCCAGAGTTTTTGTATTGACACCATTACTACTTTCAATTGCCTTGCTTAATGGGGGAATAATCGCCTACCTAACCATATACATTGATAAAAGGATACAAATCCCGCAAACAGGGGTAACATGAGAAGATACAAAACAGATAGATGGAACAAAATACTCCGCTATGGCGGAATCGGGATTTGCGTCCTGATCGGCATCTTTGTTGGTGCCTTGTGGTTTTACAGGGACAGCCTGCCGCCCACTAGCGAATTACGCAATTTCACACTCCGATCTGGCTCAGAGGTGTATGATC
>Ga0302250_1000427_pt1 | contig 42002 bp, 27 predicted proteins | sample AAG_RA_Asp_MG_FD_193536 | JGI IMG/M metagenome (GOLD analysis project Ga0302250, IMG submission 193536) | Enriched activated sludge microbial communities from anaerobic digester in WTTP, New Holstein, Wisconsin, United States - AAG_RA_Asp | ecosystem: Engineered > Bioreactor > Anaerobic >...
CCAGCCATAGCAAAAACACCTGAACAAAAGAAGCCAAAAATCGCTGAATACATTGTAAACCCAGATAAATGCATCGGCTGCCAGCTTTGTGTAGCAGCTTGTCCGGTCGGCGCAATCAGTATGAAGGACGAAAAAGCCTATATCGACAAAGAAAAATGCATAAACTGTGGAATCTGTAAAAAGGGCAACCAGATAGACTACCAGGGCTGCCCGGTTCAAGCTATTTCAGGCCCCTGAAGAAACCCGACAGCTCCTTTTACCGACAATCGCTCCTAAACAGCAGTTATCACATCCCATTCATTTTCCGTCTGAAAGCTGAGCTACCCTCCTCGTCACCCTTATGCCACCCGAGTACCTCCCGAATTCCACCCGGATGCGATTCGGGAGGCACTCGGGTGGATGCTGAGTGTGATTCGGGTAGCAAGCTTGGAATATGCATACCATCCTTCCGTTCGCCGGCCATGGCAGAATTCTGGACAAACTAAAAAAAGGGGCGAAGTTAATAATGCCCCTTTTTCTGTATTGATGTGCTATGTTTTAGCTGCTAAGCGCGCTTAACCCGGCCTGTAGGGCTCTCAGATTGGCTTCTACGATTGCTTCCCCTTTACGGGCAAAGATCGTCTTGATGGCATCCTCAATCTCATCTGCGCCAAAGCCAAGGTGTTTGATGGCCGCACCCAAAACCACGATGTTCATACTGCGGCTTGCCTTGATCTCTTTGGCAATACCATCGGCATCGATCAGAACGTGTTTTTTCAATTTGCGGATTTCACTGTAAATGCTCTCTTCGTCAGGATAGTTGGAGATGTTTTTGAAGGGCGTCGAATTACTGATGATCCATCCATCCTCATGCAGATATGGCAGATAGCGTAGAGCTTCCATGGGTTCCACGCTGAGAATCATATCCGCCCTCCCAAGGCTAATCAGATCGCTCCAGATGGGCTCTGTGGAAAGCCTGAGGTGAGATTGCACATCTCCCCCACGCTGGCTCATTCCATGTACTTCCGCTTGCTTCAGGTTCATGCCACGTTTCAGGGCTGCGGTTCCCAGGATGGTGGCAATGGTCAGGATACCTTGTCCACCCACACCGGCGAGAATTATATCCTTAGTCATTTTAGGCCTCCATCTTGTGTTTTCTTTTCAAGGTTTGCACGCATTCACGCCGGGGTATCACCACGGATACTCCGTTGTAGGCAATTTCTTCTTTGTAGATTTGCACCATTTCATCGAAGTTCTTTTTAAAGGGGACGAAAGTGCGAATATGCTCTTTTTCCACTCCCAGACCCTCGCAGATTTGCTCCAGCTTGCCCGCGGCTGTATAATCCTGACCTCCTGTCATACCTGTGGTGGAGTTATCCAGAATCACGATCACGACATTAGATTTATCGAAGATGCAATCCAATAATCCAGTTAAGCCGGAATGAGCAAATGTGCTGTCCCCGATCACTGCCACGGCAGGGAAAAGACCGCTGTCTGCAGCTCCCTTGGCCATGGTGATCGAAGCACCCATATCTACGCAGGAATTAATGGCATTGTAAGGCGGCATAAAACCCAGAGTGTAGCATCCGATATCGCTAAAGACGTGCCCACGGCCATACTCTTTCACCGCTTCGTTTAAGGCAAGATAAGAATCCGCATGCGGACAACCCACGCACAAAGCCGGCGGTCTGCCGGTGACGATCTCTGGAACCGCCTGTCCAAATGTGTCGGGTAAGCCCAGGGCTATGGCAACTTTATTAGGATTCAGTTCTCCAGCCCGGGGAATGGTTCCGTCCAGACGCCCGTGAATCGGCTTGCTGCCCTTGAAAGCCAGGCCTTTCAACTGCTCTTCCACCAAGGGCATGCCTTCTTCCAGGATCAAAAGACTGTCGCAGGAATCATAAAGAGCATGAATTTGCTTTTCCGGCAGAGGATACTGGGAAATTTTTACCACAGGATAGGGTATCTGATCACCCTGGAATGCCTCCCGAAGATAGTTGTAGGCAAGCCCGGTGCAGATGATGCCCTTGGACAAATCTCTGGCCTTCAAGGCGAAGAGGTTGAAGGGGCTTTTAGCGGCTTCCTCCACGAAGTTATCCTGTAATTCGATCAGATGCTGATACTTCTTTCTGGCAATGGCAGGCAACAGCATGAATTGGAAGAGATCGTCAGGCTTTTTAAGGGTATTTTGCGGCAAAGGACTGCGACGAACAACGCCGGCCCGGGAATGTGATAAACGTGTAGTAAGTCTGATCATAACAGGCACATGATATTTTTCGGAAAGCTCAAAGCCATAAAAAGCCATATCGTAGCATTCCTGCTGGTTTGAGGGCTCCAAAACGGGAATCATGGCAAATTTGCCATAAAACCTGGAATCCTGTTCATTTTGAGAGCTATGCATGGATGGATCGTCGGCCACGGTAATAATCAGCCCCCCATTTGCGCCTGTAAACGCAGAATTCATAAAGGGATCGGCAGCTACATTGAGTCCCACATGCTTCATCATTGCCATGGTTCTTTTTCCGGCATAGCTCATGCCTATGGCGGACTCCACGGCTGTTTTTTCGTTGGAACTCCAGGTTCGGTGAATGCCTTCGGCCTGTTTTACGCGTTGGGCATACTCCATGATCTCGGTGGAAGGAGTGCCAGGATAAGCATAAAAGCCAGATATTCCTGCATCCAAAGCACCTTGAGCCAAGGCTTCGTCGCCAAGCAGCATCAAAGCGTCCATTGTGTTTCTCCTTATCTATTTATTTGAATTTCAAAAGTTTGGGTATGTCGATTGATTATCATTTATCTCCTTTTCTTCATTGTCGCTAATTCACTGATGCAGTCAAGCATAAAATTTCCCCGGTTAATCGCTTTGCATCCGCCACTGCCAGTTTCCCAAAGCAGTCCCCGGAATATTCATCCTGGCGCGGTTATCAAGTCCCAAAATGTCCTGCATAGGTAAGATCACCTTCTGGCAAGGTGAAGACATGGCAATTTGACGCATTATGAGATGTATGTTTTCGGCATTCAGACAAGAATAGCAATCCCGCAGTTTGTTCTGGCGACAGTATTCCTTCAGATTTTGAAAGCTGGATGAATTTTCGGCGAGAGATTCAAACCACCCCCGCAGAGTGGCATTGTCGTGTGTGGATGTATAAAGCCAGCGGTCAGCAGGATAGTGATGTACGTCTGGAACGCTCTCTTCAAAGCAAAATTGAAGTACGATCATGCCTGGAAAGCCAAATCCATCCCGGATTTGGCAAACCCTTTCATTCAGGATTCCCAAATCCTCGGCCAAAAATCTCTCCCGGGCAAATCTGCTGAGCAATACCTCAAAGAAAGCCTCAGGAACTGCATCCACCCATCTTCCCTGCATGGCATCCTCAGGCTCAAGGGGTTCACCGCGATCATCGTATCTACAATCCACCTGCCAGTAGTTCACGTAGCCGATAAAGTGATCAAGCCTGAGGATGTCGTAGTAATCCAAGGCAGAACCAATCCGCCTGAGAAAAAGTGAAAATCCCTCTTCCTGTATATCCTGCCAGCGATACAGAGGATTTCCCCAAAGCTGACCACCTGAAGCAAAAGCGTCGGGAGGAACCCCGGCCAAATGTAGCCTGCGCCCCTGCTCATCCAAATCAAACAAATGCTGTTGAGCCCAAACATCTGCACTTTCATAAGCCAGATAAAGAGGCAGATCACCTATCAACGATATCCCCAGCTTATGAAGATGCTGCCTGAACAGCGTTATCTGCTCGTGTAGAATTGCCTGGGTAACCGCCCATTGCCGCATGGGTGTATTAGAAGTGCGGAAGAGCTTTTGAAAAAGGTCCTCGTTATATTGGCGATGCTGTGAATTCCACTGAGGCCATGAGCTATCTGAGTAGAGTTTTGTGAGTGCCAGAAACGTAAGATATGGTTTAAGCTCAGCCCCTTTCCTACTTAGAAAATCCTCTAAATCATTCTCCAGCAACCAGGCATCTGAAGCCCTTGCCAAAAGCCTGTCCTTGGTTTTGGCCACGAGTTCGAAGCAAACGCTGTCGGTGGCAGGTAGCCTCGCTTCCCTTAGGTCGGCCAGAGAGATATAGCCTTGCTGGTACAGAAGCTCTGGAGATACAAGATAGGGATTCAGGGCAAAAGCGGAAAGGGGGTTGTATGGAGAATTGCCATATCCACAATGGTTTAACGGCAGTATCTGCCACAGAGAATGACCATTGGATGCCAGGTAATCGGCAAATTTATAAGCTTGAGGCCCAAAATCGCCAATTCCATACTCACCCGGTAAAGAACTGATGTGGAGCAGAATTCCCGTGTTTTTCATCAAGCTTGCAATATCCGGATAAGGCAGTTAGTGAATATCACGCTGCTTTCGGCTGCCGATAGTTTGTATTGTGAGTCAGTTTCAAGCAGGATATAAAAAATCTTTTCCAGAGACCCCAGGGAGTAATTAGGCGCAAATTCTACAAAATCTTTCCTATGATTGGCAAAAACTTCATGCAGATGTTTGCTCATAATCTCCTGAGGGCTTATGTGCTTTTGCCGCAATAGATTTATCTTCCAGATCGTGGTGAAGAACTTGTTGAATTGAAAGAAGATTTGCAAGGGTTCCCAATCGGCATAGAACATCCGGTAGATTGCCTCCAGACATGGTTTCAGTTGCCTTCGTCCCAGAGCACGGTAAAGGTCTATCAAGGTACCCGCTCGGGTCGTGCCAAGGCTCTTCATTACATCTGCTTCAGTGATCACCCTGGCTGTACCGGAAAGTATATCAAGCTTGGTAAGTTCATTGGCCGCATGATAGTAATCCAATTCGATGCGGTTCATAAATTCGTCCTGCGCTTTGGGCAGCATGGTTTTCCCCATTTGGCCAAGGCTTTTCTGCAGCCAGTTTTTTATGGCTGCTCCATATCTGGGAGGATCGCAGTTTAAAACCAGACTAGATGTGGATATGGTTTTCCAGGTTTTCAGCCGCATATCGGTCTTTTCGGCGACTATGGCCAAGCTCTGAATTTCCGAAGGTGATTCAAAATATGCGGACAAAGCTTCCAGAACTTTCTTATCCATGCTCTCAGCATTGCGAATCACAATCAGTTTGGCTTCCGAAAAGATGGAAAATGTGTCCAAATGCTCGCTCAATTCACTGCTCTTTACCTCGTTTCCATATACAATCAATGTATCGGCAGCAGCTTTTTTGCGCAATGTGCTCCGCAACACGTCAATCACTCTGTCGGCCAGGTAATTATCAGTTCCCAGCAGCAGATAAGATGCCCCCAGCCTTACTTGAGAAGCATTGAAATCAAGGGCAAACAGCTCGGATTCGTTCATTTTCCCAAATAGATCAATAAAAGTGAACCCAAACCAACTGCCCAGCAATAGACACCAAATATCTTCAAACGGTTTGTAGTGATCAAACGGATTAAAAAGGCGATAACCAGATAGCCTACCGCGAAGGAAACCAGGAAACCAGCCAGATAGTAATGCAATTGATTCATTTCCAAGCTCATCAGTACGTCGAGTTCGCTGAGATTGGCAGCCAGGATTGCAGGTATAGATAAAAGAAAAGAGTAATTAGCCGCATCCTGGCGTTTGATTCCAGTTGCAAGTGAAAAGGTAATTGTGGTACCGCTACGTGATATCCCTGGCAAAATGGCAATTCCCTGGCCCAAACCTATTATTAGCGCTCTTAAAAAACCCATGTTAGAAGCTGGAATACTGGTATTGTTGAAGTAATCCGACAAAAAAACCATTGCCCCTGTGGCTAGTAACAGCCCCGCCACCAATGCCGGCATGGTGTAGGCACACTCCATATAATCTCCAAAGAAATAGTACAGAAGCCCAGTGGCTAACGTGGAGAGAATCAGATAGCTAATCAGATTGCGGTTTTTTCGGTGCGTCTCACGATTCATGGTATTCTTCCAGTTAAAGAGAGAGCTTAGAATCTCCCATAGCATTTTACGGAAATAGACCAAGACTGCCAATAGGGTACCTAAATGCAGAAAAACTTCGAAGGTAATGCTGCTGGATTCACCTGTTTTGAAAAAATGCTGGATCAACACCAGATGACCCGAACTGCTAACGGGAATGAACTCAGTTAAACCTTGCAATACCCCAAGTAAGATAGCAGATAAAAAACTCATAAAAACCTCTTTACAGTATCTCAGGAACCTTGTATTTGCCGATCTCGGTAAGCGGTACAAGCGTGAATCCCGCCGCCTTTAGCTTGGCAATGAAGCGTTTAAGGTAATCCAGTTTTTCTTTGTTGTGGCAATGTGTAATAGCGATGATATTGCTTTTGGTAGCCGAAAGTTCAAGAATTTGGGTAAGCTTAGCGTCCAGATTTGATTGGCTGATATTTGGCGAATCTAAAAATAAGTCGTTCCGGAAAGATCTCAGATGCGCTTTCTGGGCAATGGAATACCCCACAGAAACATTCGAAGTGCGGCTATCCAAAAAGAATTTGTCATGTTTCTTCAGAGTAGTCATGACGGTTTGCATCAGTGTTTCATCAGTGGTAGCCAAGCTACCCATGTGATTGTTTATCCCTTCACAATCGGGCAATTTAGAAATGGCACGATTGAGAATGCGCTCGATCTGAGCTTGGTCATATTGTACCAGGAGTGCGTTTTTCCCAGGATTTACACTAGGATAACCTATAGGTTCCATTGGAATATGGATCAATGATGTCCTTCCTTGAGCTTTAGCACGTTGCATGGTTTCCACGCTGTGGGGCTCATCTGGAAAGATAGCAAAACTGATGCTGGGGTCGAGCTCAAGAAATCCGTCCAACAAATCGCCGCTGATAGCCCCGAAGTCATCTATCACAATGGCTATGGTGCGGGGATTGCTCTTTTTTTCATAGAGCTTGCTGTCATAGAAAAGCGTAATCAGATATTCTTGAGGTTTTTTGCGGGATCGAAACAGCAGCACCTGTTTTCCAGAGCTGTCAGAACCCTTCACCAATACAGCTCCCTGCCTTTCCAAATCGCCTTTGAAGATCATGTTTGCATAAGTTAGGTCCATTTGGGTTTTATCGATCGGAATGGAAAAACTGATCTGATTTCCCGACTTGCGTCTTTTGAAATAGTTCTGAGGAATGCCAAGCTTGGCGATTGTATTTGTAATGGCCTTATCGAGATCGATATCTACTACTTTTTGCTGTTGCGACGCAGGTTCAGCAGACCTTTCTGTCTTTGGCTTATCTGTGCTATCAGGCTTTTTGCCAAGTTTAACTTTAGATTTTCGTTCATTTTTTTTCGAGGTAGTTTCCTTATCGCTCGAGCGCGCAGATGAGCTTTCCATACTTGGTTCTGGCAGGGGATCCTTTACCAGATACCAAAGAGCCAGGGCTGCCATAAAACCCACCATAAGGTAGATACCCAGATTGTCCCTCTTAATGCGGCGTTTAATCTTCCTTGGTTTTCTACTGCGTTGCTTTGGCATGTTCTACCTTCACAAAAGCTCCAAATGGGATGTAGGTTTTTACCAGTTTATCTATCAAATATACGATAGGAGAAAACAACATATTTGAACAACAAAAAGCCAGAAGGCAGATCAGTACGTTGCGAAAGATGTCGACAATCCCGAAAAACGGAATCAGGCGAAAGCGTAGTTCCACTCCAGTTAAGTCTTTCAGCCAACTGATCAGCGGTGATAATGCATACTCAATTGCAATCTGATAGATCCGGGTGGAGGCAATCACAATAAGCACCAGCAATAAAGCATAACGGGCAAGAAAGAGCTTGTTTTGGCGTGCCCAGGCCATAAATGCCTTCATTCCCCGATGTCTTCCGTAATGCCTGTTGGTATAGGGCTCCAGAAAAACGCTGAGGAGGTAGTGATAGATAACAAGCACAGTTGTGTACAGCTTAAAGAGCAGGTAGAAAGCGCTTTTACCTGTCCCCCTTATCCCGTAAAAATAGGCCAGGAAACTCGATACCGCATAGATAATCAAGGCAATAATCACCAAGCCAAGGACACTTATATTCAGTTCGATGAACAAATCCAGGTTAATCCTGGAAGGATAATGGTATATCAGCTTCATTTTGAGAAGCATAAAGAGAGTGAAGCATAGCATAACACTGAATGCCAGAAGTGGAAAATAATGGAGGTGAAAACCAAACAGACTGGTCCCGGCTTCCAGAACGCTACTGCTTTGAAGCAAGTAGAACAAGGTAACCGGGGCTATGAAAACTTGTACCCCGAGATACTTGCCAAAAATTACCTGTATTATGTTGGAAAATACTCTACTCATGGAAACACTCATCTCAGGCCTAACTTCCGATATCGTATCATTTTCTGTCATCACATCTCTGCAGGTTAAAACCTGTGTTTCATACCCAGATACAAGGTAAATCGCTGGGGTTTCTGCTCGGAGAACAGCCAGCGTTTTTGGTTGAGAATATCATCAATTTGCCCGTATAGGGACGAGTTTCCCCTACGGTATTCCGTTCGTAAGTTTAATCCTATGTACTCAGAAAGGTCTTTTCCTCGGTGATCTATGCTGAAATAACGCTGATCAATATCAAAACCGAAAAGCCAGGCATGATAGGGATAACTAAATCGGGAAAGCAGGATTAAGGCAGGTTTATACGGCACTCTGCGATAGGCCTCAGCATTCAGGTAAGCCAGTTCCATGTCCACACTCTGGTGTAAAATAAAATCCCCCATGCGGAAGAAACCCTGAACGGTCGAAAGATTGGACACGTAATCGCAATAATGTGGTTCTGCAACCCCATAAACCTGGCTGGTATCTGCTATTGGATAGCTGAGCGAATAGCGTACATTGCTATATAGTTGCAATCTGCTAAGGCTGAAGTCGTTCTGTCGGGGAAAAACAAACTCCAGTCCAGCAGTTAAGTTCAAGGGAACTTTCTGAATTCTATGCTGCAGATCAAGGCTCTGCCATTGGTTTTCTTCCAGCATACTGGAAAAGCTGTTATTCTGAAGCAAGGGAGTATTTGATAGCGAAAAAACTCCGCCGTTAGTCATTGGATCGCGATAGGAGAACTCAATACTCGGAATCAGATGATAAGCATCGGCTAGTACATGCAATCGTAAGTTCTGAATATCAAATGGCGCTGTACCCAATCCTGGAGCAATCTGCAGTCCTGTTTCTCCTGCACAGCCCAGAGCTTTCATTTTCAAATCAAGCCATTTGCTACCAAACTGACCTGAGACATGGTAGGCAGGATATTGGATCAGCGATTCTATCCCCATTTTCTTTTGTAATAAGCGATTATAACCTATTTGCAAGTTCATGTCGCTGATCTTTGTATTCTCCGATAACTGCCATTGTGGCCGGTAATGAGCCATGGAAACATCCACGTTCTGGCTGTTAAAACCTGGAGAAGTGGCAGATTGCTGAACAACCCGCAAAGACAGAGGCAACTCCCTGATGGGTTTCATGCCCACAAAGAGGTTGTTTTGCAGGCTCGTCCATCTGGAGTCAGGGCTTTTTAGCTGCAGATGATGAGATACTCCAGTAAAATGATCACTCTTGGGGTACAAGCTAAAATAACTACCTGCCCCCAATCCGGAATTCACTTCCAATTGAAGATAGCTTCGATGTTTCATTTCCTTGTTTGGTGATTTGGGGATTGGCCTAAGAACACCATTGGGAAGAAAAGCTGGCAGGCTGTCGCCCACTCCATATACAGGCGAAAAGAGCAAAGCTCGCTTGTACAGGTAGGCCTTCACGCCGGATTCTCCTATGATACGCATATCAGGCAGTTCCTGAGTTTGCGCCTGGAACACACCACAAATGGTGCCTATTGCTAAAAGCCAGAGCAGCTTTTTCATCTGTTCCCCCTGATCATTCCAGAGAGCTCATTAATCTGCTCGGTTTCCAGGTATTTCAGGTGTTGATTCAGAAACATCTCGGCTTCAGGCAGAGCTCCGATGAGAATTTGGGCTTGAACCGTGTAATACACAGCTTGGCCACAAACATCGTTGTACTCCGGGAATAGCAGCAACACTCTGCGGAAGGTACCGATCGAAGTGCCGAAGTCCCCTGAGGCAAAATCGAGCTTCCCAAGAATCAAAAAAGCCCGGGCATGATCGTACGTGGATAAGCTGTTATTCAGAACAAACTCGGCCAGGGCAAGCGTTTCTTCCCGACGATTCTGGATGTAGAGCTGCTCCATCCTGAGCAGATAGCCCTGCTGATAGCTGCTTTGGAAGCTGGCACCCAAGTCCCATATCGCATCAAAGTCATAATAATCATACTGCTGAGAACATTGGAGCATTTTAAACCAAGTGTCTCCCTGGGGATTCTTCTGATAAGCCAGGCGGTATTTTTCCAAAGCAGAGGCAAAGTTTTGGGACATTAGTTCCAATTCCGCCCATTTCAGCAGTGCAACATTGCTGCTGGTGGCACCATAGATTTCTGCCAATAGTGTGTCTGCTGCCTCTATCTGATTTAGCTCAATCAATCCTGTGGCCATCATTAACTGAATATCTTCGTTCACCTGTTCTGGATATTCGCTCTTCACCTTCTCAGCCGCTTGGATTAGATCTGCCCACATCTGGTTATCTGCATAGAGCTTTACCAAAAGGTAGTTTAACTCAAAGCGGATATACTGGCTGACAAAAGTATCAGGAAGAGCGATCAACTCGCTGATCATCTGGATATTATCCAGCCTTTTCATTCCAAGTTCCAAGCCTAAAATTGCGTCCTTCACAACTGCAAGCTCAGAGGCTGTGAAATCAGTCTTATTACGAAAACGGCTGAGCAGATTGATCCAATCCTGCACAGCCTTATTATAATTGCCCATGTTGTAAAATGCATTGGCTATTCCTGCCAAAGCCGAAAGGAAATGCCCGGATTCAGGATATTGCTCAATGAATCCGTTATAAAGTTCCAGGGCCTGATGATAATCCCTGGCTGCATAAGCAGATTTTGCTGCCAAGAACGTATAGGTGTCGGGGCTTTCTTTTTCCGAGGACAGCTGCAAATAAAGCGTAGATGCCTCCCTAAAGCGTTTCAAATGGTAAAGGGTCATAGCACGGTAGCTTTGAGCCTCGGCCTTGCGTAAGCGCTCAACGGCAAAGCTCTCGGCTAATAGAAATTGATCCAGGGCCGTAGAATATTCCTTCTGCGCCAAGAACATGCTCCCCTTCAGAATACATACTTCATAACTGGGTTGCAGATCAGCCAGGTTAACTGCTGTGTTCTGGTAATCTTCCAGATAGTAGTATATCTGAGCCACTCTCAACCGTGATGCAGAATTGTCTGGTTTCCTTGACAGCAGTGTCTGATAACTTTGTAAAGCCAGGTTATAATTGGCCAGATAGAAATCTATCTCAGCCAGGTAGTAATAGGCATCGTCAAGATAGCCAGAAGTTGGATGCAGGTTGATCAACTCCGTAAAACTGGGTTTTGCCCGAGCATAGTCCTTGGCCACAAAATGGATGAATCCCAGGTAGAACCAGGCACGGTCTCTGGCTTTACCTTCCTGGTAAAGGTTCAGATAACGGTTAAAGGCATCCATGGCCAAATCGCTGCGGCCAGTGGCAAACCAGGCTTCTGCAGTCAGGATATCCACTCTGGAGCTAAGCTCGCGATTCAGATCATATCTTTTGGCCATACTCAGTTGTTTTATCGCTTCCGGATAGTCCTCTTTGTGATAGCTGAAATATCCCAATGTATAATACAACTCAGCTTTCATCACATCTGTAGTACTGCCGGCAATGAAGTTATTAAGCTGCACTATGGCCGCCAAAGGCTCTTTCTTATATAAAAGCTTCAGCCTTTCCAAATAAGCCGGGATTGCCACTTCAGGAACTGGAGACGAAACCAACTGCCTCAGGATAGAATCTGCCTCCGCCTCATTGCCATCGTTTATCATTAGCAAAGCAGTATAATAGGCAAATTGATTTTTTATTTCAGAGATATTACCCAGCTCAGCTTTCACCGCCCGGTAATTGGCTTCGCGCAGAGCTCTTCTTATTCTGAGGTCTACGATCGTGGGTTTATTAGCTGTTCTCAGTCCAGAAGTTTCAGCGCAAAAGGCATCAAACTCCTGATATCGCTCCTTGGATAACAGGTAATTGAGCCAGGTTTGCATGAAGTTTTCATACTGAGAACTTTGCTTATTCTGGATGGTCAATAACCCTAGGGCCTCACTATCCCAACCCAGTTTCACGTAGCTATTGAACAGCAGGAAGGCTATTTCGGGTCTGTCCGGAAACTCCGTATAGGCTTGTTGATAAGCTCTTTCTGCGGAATAATATTGTCCGGTGTTAAAGTAGATGTCACCCCGTTGCAGATTTGCCAGTTTGCTCAGTTCGGGATCGGCTATTTCGCTGTCCACGCGCTGTAAGAGAATCAAAGCTGCCGCAGGATCACCTGTCTTAGCTTTGCTTAGTGCATAGTTCAATAGCAACTCACCCAGTATTTCTTGAGATAGATTCTCTTTCAGCAAACTCTCATAGATTTCCTGAGCTTTCGGCAATTCACCATTATCCAGCGCCAGATTTGCTTCTATGTACCTGATATAAGGCAGATAGCGGGAGTCTGGAAAATTAGACTTAAAGGCCACTATCTCCTTGGCAAGGTTTAGCGGGTCGCCCAGTTCATAAAGCTCAACGATAAAGCGGTAGGCATATAATTCGGTATTGCTGGCCGCCATATTCTGGCTGTTTCGCGGGAGATTATCCGCGGCCAGCAACGAAACACTCAGCAGGAGGGCGATAAAAAAAAGTAGTTTGATGCGCATAAACTGAATCACCTATTTGCCTTGTTTGATGGGGAGGGTTACAAATACCGTGGTTCCCTCTTTTTCCTTACTTTTAATCCAGATATTTCCGCCATGCAGTTCGGCTATCCGTTGGGACGTAGCCAGACCCAAGCCAAGTCCGCTACTGCGGTACTCGATAGTTCCTGACTTATGGGCATATATCTCATTCAATTCGTAGAACTTGCGAAACACGTTTTTCAATTGGAATTCTGGTATCCCTATTCCATTATCTTGCACATAGATCACAACGCTTTCGCGGCCATCGATCTTTTCCTGTTGAAAAGCTGAACGTCTTGCTCCGATAATCACTGTGCCAAAATCGTTGGTAAACCTTATGGCGTTTAACACCAGGTTGTAAATCATCAGATGCAAAGCTTCCCAGTTTGCTCGCACTTTTGGCAGGTCTTTCTCGATCTCCAGCTTGATGAACATTTTTCGCTTACGCGACAGAATCTCCACTTCCTGTTGGATAAGCTCGAGGATCTCGTCTATTTGCAAAGCTGAAAGCGCCAGGCTTTTTTTCAGGTTATAGCTGTTCATTGTTGTTATGTCATTGGTCGTAAGAATCAGCTTTTTTACCGAGGACTCCACTTTACCAAAGATCTCTTTGCGTTCCTCTTCGTCGGCATAAAGGTTTCGCTTCAGCCTGGAAACGTATCCCTGCAGCGTAGTTAGGGGAGTATTCAACTCATGAGCCACAATCGCCATGAATTCGTCTTTCAACATCTCAAACGCGTTCAATTCGCTGTTTTTCTTTAGCAGATTCTCGTAGAGGAGAGCATTCTTCAAGGCAATTGAAATCTGTTCCGCCAGGAGTTTGATGATCTCGCTGTTCAGATACATTTCCCGGGTATTATCGTCCATGTTATCAAGATATATATATCCAAACACGCCATTGTCCACCAGTAAAGGAACGCAAAAAATTGTATGCAGGGCATAATCTTGCACGCTGATCGCGCTTTTAAAGCGGTTATCCTCAATCGCATTGAAGCTGATTAGTGGTTCGTTTGAGTTCTGAGTAGCGCTGAGAGCCGTTTTGCTTACTCCCGATACAGTCGGCAACATCTGTTTGGCCGAGTCCAATTGCACTCTATAAATGTTGTTACCGTCTGTATCCCGTTTTATCAGGAATCCTCTTGATGCATTGGTAAAATCGATACAAGCTGATACAATCTCATGTTCCAGATCATTTATGTCCACAATCCGCATCAATTCGTGAGTGATCTGCATCAGATGATTCATCTTTTCGATACGCTGGGTAATCTGGCTATAATCGTGGATGCGTACGATAAGCGCTGCCAGATGTTGCTTTATATTGCGCATAATGCCCAGTTCTTGCTTGCTGAATGGCATTTCCCCGGCGTCTGCCAACATCAGAAATCCGATTTTTTTCGTACCGCTGGTCAAAGGTACGATCATCAAATGCTGCCCATTGTGGGTATGCAAAACAAGATTATCCATACGGAAAGCCCGCTCTACGTAGGGCATTAGTTCGGCGCTAATAAAGCTGTCCTTGTCAGAATTATAGCTTTGGAAACAGCTGTAGTTTTGGAAGCGGTCCGAAAACTGCATCAGCTTGAACTGCCAGGGTGCAATCACCTGCGCAAGTCCCTTTTCGATCAGAAATTTGATGCGGTCGATATTGTTCACATTGGCAATGTTGTAAAGCAGCTCGTTCCATTTGTGCCTGAGGTCTTTAGCCCTTGAGGCAATCTGGATTAAACTGAATTTCTTGGCATTAGGCAGATGGTATTGATTCAAATTCAAATAGTTTTGCCTGTCATCCTGGCTGATATCTGCGGTGATGATCTCCAGATAGTCCTTATAATCGGCAAAAGCCAGATTGGCAAGCTCTTCCTGTTTCAAATCAATAAGTATCTGTATCCTGATTTGCATCAGTTCCACATTCAGTTGGTAATATTCATATTCCTGCCAGGATTCCAAAAAGCCATTGACCTGCCTCAACAGGCTGCGCAAAGGAATCTCAGGGACAAGCAGATCCAGCTTCAAGCCAAATATCTCCAGTTGACATTGCCAATAGCGATAACGGTTTTCCTTTGCCAGGGGCAGTGCGATTTCCAGCAATTCTCTGGCCCTTACATAATCCTGTAAACCATAATAGCATTGAATCTGAAGCACATAAAAGACAGCGATGGCATAATTGTTGTTTATTTCACCTGCATGCCGCATTGCCAACCGCAATTCATTGAGAGCGGTTTCATAATCTTTTTCCAGGATTGCGATCAGCGATAGAATGTTATGATAAAACTCCTCTTCATGGATATGTTTGTAGTTTATCTGAACGTTCTTGGTAACCAAGCGCTTCAGTTTTTTTGGATTGGCCATCTCGTTAAGGTAATAGAAATAGGTTTTTACCAATGGGTTGATTTCTCTGATCTGGCCTTCGATCAAATCTGGCTCGTTTTCCACTATAAACCTGAAGTAATGTCCAAAGCCCTTTATCTTGCTTTTAGCCAGAGCCAGGTTTCGTTTTACCGATGCCAGATATGTGGTGCTGCCCTTGGACAGCACTAGGGTTTCGCAATCCAGCAGTTTTTGTTCCGCCCCCAAAAAATCCCCCATCTTGATCTTAGCCTCACCTTGGTTCAGGAGAGCGAGAGCTTTGGTCATAACTAGATTTACCGCACTGGCGTGCTGATAACCCAGTTCTGAGTAGTGCTCGGCGATAACAGTGAGGCCTTGTTTTAGATACAAGTCGGAAATGTTGTTGTAAATCAGTCCCAGATACCGACGAATATTATAGCGTTTCCAGATACTGAGGGCGATGTTCAGATGCTCATCGGCTTCCTCGATATTCTTCAGTTCGCTGTAATAGACCCCCAGATCGTTATGTAAAGCTGCCAAACGGATCATCACTTTGGCATTGTGTTCAGAGGGTAGGGCAGCCAAAAAGTCTTCCAGTGTTTTTATTGCCCGGTCATGGTCTTTCATGAGAGAATAATAAACCGACAGGCGATCGATAAAGGCAATTTTCAGTTCCAGAGGCATGCTTTGCGCCAAGGCTTTGTCCGTATATTGCTTCATCTTATCCGGATCAAGCTTCGTATATATAATGCTATAATAAAGCCAGATAAGGAGTTGCTGCTTGCCAGTATGCGTTAGAGATTCAGCTCTCTCAAAATGCTTCAGGGCGGTTTTCAAGTCCTCACCCAACATGCAAATCGTACCCAGCAGCAGGTATTTTTCAAAAATGTCGGGAATAGATCCCAGCTCGTTGATCACAAATCCTGCTTTTTCAAAGAACCCAGTTATCTCAGTTTTCTCCTGAAACAGGTAAAGGTCGCTGATAATATCCGGGAGCGGTACCTCCAGTCCGGGGCTGAAATCTAGTTTCAAAACTGCAAGGATCGCCTCATAAGCCTTTTCCTGGTCGTTTTCCTTATCCACAATGCCGTAGAGCATTTGATAGTATCTCCGTGCGGCAATCAGGTCTTTGGCCATTTGTGCATTGGCGATTATGCCCTTGCAAGTGTCTTCGTCGATCAGGTTTTTGGCCGCATAAAATTTGAGAACTCTCTTGGAGATGTTCGCTTGCAGCAAAGATGAGCATTCATCGAAAAGTCTTTGCTTGGCTTCCGGAAAGGCAAAATAATATTGCTTCCCTTTTTTGCAGAGAATCTCGTTGTAGATGCTGTCATTTAGCAGGTGATACAACTCATTGTCTTCAATTTTCAGAATTTTCAGCATCAATTCCCGGGTCAAAGGTGTCTGCACGATGCTCAATTTTTGCAAGTGGGTATAATTTTCCCGGGTTACATGGCTCATTCGGGAATAAACCGAATGCGTAAGCCGGGAAGGCAGTTGGTAGCCTGCCAAATCATCCGGCAAATGCAAGCCACTATCGTAATAAAGCTTTTTATGCTGAGTTAGGTCAGTGAGAATTTCACTGATAAAGTGTGGATTTCCCGCGCTGCGGGTGTGGATGCTATCCAAAAAACCGGCAGGAATCGAGCTGGCTGCAACCTGAGAGTCGCTTAATGAGCCAAGCAACCGCTGAACATAGTTTTTACTTTCATCGGGATTGAGGCTGGGGATATGCATCAGGATAGTATGTTCGATTTGATTTATCTTATTGAAATCATTACAGGTCAGGCAAATCAAAATCCGGTGTTTTACCAGATAGGGGGATATGTAGTTGATGAAATCTATGGTATGACGGTGCACAAACTGGAAATTGCGGATCATGAAGATGATTGGTCTGCTTGACGAAAGATCGATCAACAGACTTTTTACCGATTCAAAGTCAATTCTCAGTTCGTTTGAGGTCTGGCTTACTGATTTGGCATCCTGCTCCGAACTGAAGAGGTAGCGGCGAAATTTTTCTGAGATCAGTTTCAGGCTTTCGTATTGTTCGATATCTTGCTGGGAAAGCGATTGCACATATTCCTTGATTAGTGCGAAGAATGCTTCGTGATCTGTTTTGGTACAGCTATAGTCGAAGATAAAGTATTGCCCACCGAGTAGATGATAGCGAAACAGGGAGATTATACTGTCTTTTCCCAGACCGTCTCCCCCCATCACAGAGATTATCTTGCCGTTGCTGCTTTCCACAGCCGGAATGTAATCCAGCAGTTGATGAGAGTACTTCTCGCGTACTATATAGCTATTGAACCTCAAAGTATTGATCATCGACCAACTGATCGAGAATGGATATTTGGTATGGTGGATTCGGTTGATATAGCGGATTATCTCTTCGCTGCTGGCAAAGCGGTTATCGGGATTGCGTTCCAATAACCTCAGAATAAACCTATCCAGTTCCTGGGGTATATCCTTGTTCAATTCACTGGGGAAATTTGGAATGAAATACTGATGACCTCCAGTGATCAGAGAATTCAATTGATCCACGCTGAAAGGGAAACTGCCTGTGGTAAGACGGTACAGGATTACCCCCAAAGCGTAGAAATCACTGGCGCGGCTGGCTGGTTTCCCCAGATATATCTCCGGAGCCAGATAGGGCAGGCTACCGGAAACCAACTGAGAATCCTTGGTAGTATCGACCTTCGAAAATCCATAGTCAATCAGCTTCAACAACACAGCTTTCCCTTCCATCCGGTAGAGCACATTCTCGAGCTTCAGGTCTTTATGCATTATGTTTTGCGTGTGTAAAGCATGCAAAGCGTAGCAGACCTGCACAGCTATATCGTAAATCAGATTAACTCGGGTTTTGGTAAACCGAAGATTGGAAAGGGTTTTTCCTTCAAAATAGTCACTTATGAAGTAAACGTGATCGCCAACATGACCAAAATCCACCACATGGCTCAGGTTTGGATGTTCGATCTTGGTGATGTGGTGCATCTCTTCCGCACTGAAATGTGAATAAAGATCCTCTGAAGACAGATACTGGAACAACTTCAAGGTATATAGCTTATCCGTGCGGATATCCCGTACTTTGAATACATTTGCCCAGGAACCCGAACCCAGGCTTTCCAGAACCTCATAACGGTGATCTATGTACATTGGCTACTCCCAATCTTAGGAAAACATATCATAACAGTGCTTCCAACGCTTGTGAACCCAGAACCACTGTTCTGGCCAACGCCGGATATACTGCTCAATAATGGCATTTACTTGCTGCAGAACAAGTGGATAATTATCTTCCTTGTCCTCCAGGTCTTTCGTCAGAATAAAGGGCATGAATTCAAAAACCAGGCTGTCATCTGCTTCGCGTCTGGCAAAGCCCGGTACTATGGGGATCTGGTAGCGTAAGCTTAACTTGGCCACTCCTTTCCAATGGGAGGCTGGATAGCCCAAAAAATCCAATATCAGGCCATTTTTCCCGGCATTTTGATCCATCAGGATGGCGATTATCCGGCCCTCACTTAGCTGATGAACGATATCTCTGAGCCCGCGAGACATATCGATGGTCCTCACTCCACAGCGTTCCCTTATAGCTTTGGTATACGCATCGAAACGTTTGTTCCTTTGCGTTTTGGTGATTACGCTGAGAGGTATCCCGGCCTTGGGTAATACTCTGGCGGCTTCCCAATTTCCAAAATGCGCCGTGGCCAATATCGCACCACGTCCCAAGGCCAATGCTTCCTCTACATACTGCTTACCTGTAATCCGTGATGAGGAAAAAAGCTGTTCGTCCGAACATAGATACACCTCTTGTATGGTTAGTGCCATACTGCGATACAGCCTTTTTAGGATTTGTTTCTTCTGGGATTGCTTTAGCTCAGGATATACTCGGCCCAGTTGCTGCATAGCCACTTTTTTCCTGATACCCAGGCCATATCCCACAGCCAAAAACAAGCCTATCAGGATACGACGCGCCAAGCTTGCCGGCATGAGCTTAAAACCGGCCAGCCAAATCCTGAAGCTTAGGTATTCTATCTTGCTAACTAATTCTTTTCTGGGCACTTATGATTCCTCTTGCGACATTCAATTCCCAAGAGGACATCTTTTCAGGCGGGCTGCATACTGACAAGAAATATCTTGCCTACTCCGAAAGCCTTTCCAGCTTGTTTAATATCACTCCTTTGGGAACCACCCCCACTGAAGTCTCCACCAACTCCCCATTTTTATAAAACATCAGGGTAGGAATGCTCATCACTCCGTGCTTTCCGGCAAGTTCGGGATATTCATCCACGTCCACTTTCCCGATCACAACGTCGTCCACTTCTTTGGCCACTTCTTCCAAAGTGGGCGCTAGAATTGTGCAGGGGCCACACCAGGAAGCCCAAAAATCCACCAACACCTTACCCTTGGCTATCACTTGCTCAAAATTCTCATCTGTCAAAGTCATTATCATGGTTTTTACCTCGTTATGTCTTAACAAATACAATATAAAGCAGGGTTTCACCTCTGGCAAGCTCGCTTTTGTCCGGTGTAGTTTCGTTCTGTACAGCGGTCATTTTAATAACAGATTAACCTGGCATACTCCGCCTGGAAGTCAGAGCTGCCAAGGATCCTATCCCATACCCATACTGGAAATTTAGGGTAGGATAAGGAGGGCTAAATAATTGGCACCCCGGCAAGGGATACAGGCACGAATTGGCCGATGCGTCCCGGCACTCAGAATTGTGGTTTTTTCGCTTAAAAGAAAGGCAGCCCAAAAACCGGGCTGCCAAAAAATGCTAAGTCTATCTGCCAGAATCCACTGCGCTCTGGCATCAGCGCTTAGTACACTCAGCCTAAAATGCCTTTTCCAGCTTTGCAAGGTCTATCTTTTCAGCCAGGGTTTTCATGATCTCGGGGTTTTGGATATTGCTTCCCTCGATTATCACGCTGATTTTTTCGCCTACCTGCACGGTAAGGGTTCCACTGTCGCCGCTGAACTCCTGAGTTCCGTTGTAACCAGCCACCCGGATTGTCTTATTCGTGGTGCCCATGCCATAACCGGAAAACATCTGTCCCAAAGCCGCCAGCCCGGAAGCCTTGCCCAGGATTCCACCCATGCTGATTGTGCAGGTCAGTTCGGAAAGATTGCCATCCTCATCCTCTGCGGTTGCCAGATACTTCCCTGTGGCTGCCACGGCATTTGCACTGCCCAGAATGGCACCTGCGGAACCCAATCCCTGAGCCGATTTGTCATCCAGTTTATAACCGGCCGGAGCTTCCGGCAGGTACTTTACCAGCATTTCGGATAGGATTTCACTGATCTTGCTGGAAGCATAGTTAATCTCATCCTGAGCTTTGGGATAATTTTGTTCCTGCAGGTATTTTTTTGCGCTTTCCAGGCTCTGAATGGCCTCGGCTTGGGGAGTTTGAGCCATCAGACAAAAGCTGAAAGCTAGCAAAAGACTGATACAAATTAGCTTATACATCTTTATCTCCTTTAGTTATTCTAAGCATGTCAGCATTGACTTTCGGGAGATTGTGTCAAGCTTTTCCGGAATGAGTATACTCATCTGGATTTAGAAACGGCTTGGAAACTTGAAGAAACAAGAAGGTGTCCATCAGCCAACACAAACTAAGTGGCTTCAGTATAAGCCAGGCTTTTTCATGAGATGGGCATAAAATTAGCAATCTGGCATCGCGTCTGCCAATTTCACTTGACAGAATAGCCCTCCTCGTTAATTTATCATTTAGAGAATAGATTTAACACAAGGAGAACTCTAACATGGCTGAAAAGAAAAAACAGACCGGAACATTGAGCATCCATACCGAGAACATCTTCCCGATTATCAAGAAATGGCTTTATTCGCAGCACGATATATTCTTGCGGGAACTGATCTCAAACGCCATGGATGCCATTTCCAAGCGCAAATATGCCGACAGTGCCTTCAACGATGCTGACATGAAGGTGGAAGTGAAGCTGGATAAAGGCAAAAAGACCATTCAGGTGATCGATACCGGAATCGGCATGACCGCTGCAGAAGTGGAGAAATACATCAATCAGATCGCCTTTTCAGGCGCAGAAGAATTCATCAACAAATACAAGGATGTTCAGAACAATATCATCGGGCATTTCGGGCTGGGCTTCTATTCGTCCTTCATGGTCGCGGAAAAGGTTACGATCGACACCCTGTCCTTTGTGGAAGGCAGTGAACCGGCTTTCTGGGAATGCGACGGCAGTACCGAGTACAGCATGTCCAAAGGCAAACGCAAAGAAATTGGAACCACCATCACAATTCACCTGAATGACGAGAACCACGAATATGCGGAAGGCACCAAGATAAAGGACATTCTGGAGCGTTACTGCAATTTCCTGCCATATCCCATCATGTTTGAGGACAAGCAGATTAATCAGAAGGAAGCACTTTGGAACCGTAAACCGGCCGACGTTAAGCCGGAGGAGTATACTGAATTCTACAAACAGGTTTTCCACGATTACATGGATCCGGTGTTCTGGATTCACCTCAACGTGGATTTCCCCTTTAACCTGAAGGGAATTCTCTATTTCCCAAAGCTGCGCAATGAACCAGATTTCTTCAAGGGTGAGGTTAAACTCTTCTGTAACAACGTGTTTGTAGCTGACAACCTGGAAGACCTGATCCCAGAATTTCTGCTGCTACTCAAAGGTGGGATCGACATTCCCGATATCCCGCTAAACGTATCAAGAAGCTTTCTGCAAAACGACAACCAGGTGAAGAAGATCAGCCAGTATATCGTAAAAAAAGTTGCCGATCACTTTAGTGCCACTTTCAAGGAAGACCGCAAGAAATATGAAGGCTATTGGGAAGACATCAATGCGTTCATCAAGTTTGGCCTGCTAAAAGAGGACGATTTCTTCGAAGCGATGAAGGACATTGTGATCTTCAAGACAGCTTCCGGCGACTACGTAACCATCGAAGAATACAAAGCCCGCAATCACAGCGACGGCGAAAAAACCAAAATCTGGTATGCCGCCAGCGAGGATACGCAGGTAAGCTATCTGAACCTGATGAAGGAACAGGGAATCGAAGTGGTTTTCCAGAACAGTCCTCTTGACACCCATCTCTTCCAAAGGCTGGAAGGCAAGCTGGACAAGATCGAGTTTCTGCGCATCGACAGCGAAGTGAACGACCTGCTTGTAAACAAAGACGGTGTGGCCGTGGAAGCGGAAGACAAGCTGAAGGGAATTTTCTACAAAGCCCTGGATCAAAGCGTGGAAGCCAGCTTCAGTAAAGACAGCTATGCTGAGTTTCTAAAAAAACACCCCACTGCCGCTACAGCCCTTAGCCCCTATCTGATCCAAAAAGATGAGCAAAGTATCATAAAGCCTTTCGAATTGCCCGCCACAGTGCGTGAAGAGCTTGGCGCAGAAGCCTTGAAAGCCATAGAAGAACACGTATTTACCGAGTTAAAAGTGGAAGTGAAGAGCCTGAAAAGCGTTGAGATTCCTTCCATGATCGTATTCAGTGAATACATGCGACGCTGGCATGACATGGATATGCTGAATCGCAACAACAGCTCTTCCGATATGCTGAAGTATCACACATTGGTGATCAACCGTGAAAGCCCTGTGATCCAGAAGCTGCTTGCTTTGGAAGAAGCCGGTAAACAAGACGAAGTAAAGACTCTGTGCAGCTATATTCACGACCTGTCGCTGTTGGAACAAAAACCGTTCAGTGGCAAAGAATTGAAGGATTTTATCGCCAAAGCCAACAGAGTGTTGAGTTACATCGATTAAATCAAGCTTGGAGCTTAGCTCACATATATGTGATAAAGGGGCGAACCAGGGTTCGCCCCATATTATTTGTTGCGGAACTTATCTAGAATTGGATAACCGCAGGGATTTCAGGGCTAAGCATCAATGCTTTGTCCTCGCTAAAATCCTTCCACAGCTCATATACTTGCAGGTATTCTGCGCTCAGTTCGCGCAAAGCGCTATATGGCAGATAGGTATTGAAGGCATCTGAATCCATGGCGACACTGATGCCACTATCTTTGGTCGTTGCATCCACCAGCTTCAGCTTACCCCTCAGTCCTGAAACCTCGCGCATTGATTCTAAGGCGGTATCCATACCCCCCAAAGCATCGATCAGACCTATTTCCAAAGCCTGGCTGCCAGTCCAGATACGCCCTTGGGCATACTGATGCACTTGCTCCAGATTCAGGTTTGGTCTACCGGCGTCGACTTTTGCAACGAAATCGTTATAAGTATGCTCGATAGTGCGGATCATTAGCTGCTTCTCTTCTTCCGTCCAAGGACGCGACAGGCTGCCCAGATCGGCTTTCTCACCCTTTTTGACCGTAGACCAATTCACTTTTATCTTCTTGAAGGCTTCAGTAGCGTTGAAAGCCAGCCCTATTACACCTATTGAACCCGTGATGGTGGATGGATTTGCCACAATCTTGTCAGCATTACAAGCGATGTAGTAACCGCCACTTCCTGCTACGCCAGCCATAGAAACCACTACAGGCTTCTTGTTTTCGGTTTTGGCAAGCTCCAGTTCCCTTAAGATGATGTCGCTGGCTTGAGCACTGCCACCACCGCTATCCACTCGGAGAATTATCCCCTTGTAGGCATTGTTTTTTCTCGCCTTGCGGATCAGATCCACTGTGCTGGAATGAGCAATCTTCTGCCCTGGAGTCCCTTTGCCCATCACGATATTGCCACTAGCATAGATCACGGCTATCTGGCTTTCTTTTGGCTTTGCCCAATCATAGCTGCGATAATCGGCCAATACTTTACTGCTCCGGCTGTATTGGAAGTCTTGTTTTAGTTGCTTGGCCAGTTGGTCTTCATAAATCAACGCATCCACCATGCCCTTGTTCAAGGCCTCAGAGGCGATGTAATAGGGGCCTGCTTCGATGATCTGACGAGCAGTACCCTTTAAAGTGGTTCCGCGACCCGCGGTTAAGCGCTTTTCCCATTCGGTCATGAAACCATCTAGAATGGCGGTGTACACCTCGCGTTCAGCTTCAGTCATTTCCGGCTCGGAGAACATGTTCCCGGCATTTTTGTAGCGATGACTACGGAAATTGAGAGTCTCGATACCCAGGCTGCTGAGCATGTTCTTGAAATAGGGGCTACTAATGGCCAGGCCACGCAAATCCACCGAACCCATGGGATTGAGATATATTTTGTCGGCTAGTGAAGCTGCGAAGATATAGCCTGCATTGCCAATATTGTCATAATAGAAGCTTAGTTTTTTGCCGCTGGCTTTAAAATCTTGAAACGCCGCGGCTAGTTCTTCCTGTAAAGCCAAAGAGGTGCTGAAATAGGGATTCTTCAGCAGAATTCCGTCTACAGCCGGGTCTTGCTTAGCTTTTTCGATCTCTGCAATCAGGCTCTCAATGGATTTATCCTTTGAATCATAGATATTTATAGGGCCAAGATTATATTTTGGAGCTCGATAACTCACCACATTGCCAGTCAGTTTCATGCTGTGCCAACTGGGAGGAGTGATCCCCAAAAATGGCTTGAAGCTCTTATCCATGGCTTGTCCCCAGGCTATGGCATAATTATCGTTTTCCTTCAAACGCAGCAAGGAGCCGATCTCGGTTTTACCAAAGCTCAGGCTGAAACTTAAAAGAGCGGTCTCCTCTTCCAAATTGTAGGTCCCGCCTATCCTTACCCCATCCATGATTTGGGTTTGAGCCCCAATTATGGGCTTCATGAATTTGTAAGCATCAGAACTGTCTGGAAGAGAGTAATTCATATCCAAAGTCAGCTCCAGACGGTGGTCGGCAATGGATGGCAGCAGGGTAAATGGACGCAATGCAGTTCCAAAACGATAATATGGCTTGCGCTTGTAGGGATTATCCCAGGTAAAGGCCAGAGATGCCAGATTGTGGGGGCGGTAACTAACCGCACTGCGGATGAGTCCTTCCTCAAACTTATCACTCTGCCAACGATAGTTTGCTCCCACATAGAGATTTGGTAAAACGTGAGCAGGTAAAAGTTCTTCCCCCATAGCCAATGTGTGAAAATCCTGTCCTTCCGCACGTTCGTAGATATAGCTGAGGCCATCAAGATTGGCAAATAGCCAATAATGCCTTTTCCAAACCTCATCGTCATTCAGATGAGCCAGGCCGATGCCGTTTACAGTGCCAGTTCCTAGCAATGAGGGATTGCTGAAGGGCATGAACATATTGTCCACTGCCGCTATCGGAAACTCCTGATAACCCATCAGCATTTCACTGGTGGATACAGGCTGGGCGAAAAGACACACACAATTCAACATCAGCAGCATGAACATCGCAAGTTTCATTTTACTTTGCATTTTTTTCTCCTTATCTATAATTCTCTGGTTGTTTTAGACGACTGCACAGTGAGTGGTCAGATGAAAAAACGGAATATATCTCATTATTCTGAAGCTCGCAGATTTGGTCAAGTGTTTTCAGATGTTATGAAACGAGGCCTTTTTGCTTGACAGGATTCCCTTTGGCCAAAAGATATGATAAAGCTTGGCTTTGGCAGCAGATTGCCCTGCCCCAAGCTAATGAATAATTGCTTTAAAAGATTAAATTATAGAGGTTTAGCAATGTACAACCGTCCCTACGAAGTCCATTTGCCTGGGGAATTGCCCCCTCCCCCCCACTTTGAACCCGGCGTCCGTCGCGCCCCAGACAGGGGATTGGAACTGAACAAAGCAGAAATCGCGCAAGCCTTGAAGAATGCCCTTCGCTACGTACCACAACACCTGCAAGGCATTCTGGCTCCCGAGTTTTTATCCGAATTGAAAAGTAAAGGCCGCATCTATGGCTACCGCTATCGACCAGCCGGAAAACTGAGCGGGAAACCCATCGACGATTACAAGGGCTGCACTCAAGGAAAAGCCCTGCAAGTCATGATAGATAATAATCTGGATTTCGACATAGCCCTCTACCCCTACGAACTGGTAACCTATGGCGAAACCGGACAAGTTTGCCAGAATTGGATGCAATACCGCCTGATAATGCAATACCTGGAACTACTGACCGACCAGCAAACTCTTGTGGTCTCCTCTGGCCATCCCTTGGGTCTTTTTCCTTCCCGACCGGAAGCCCCCAGAGTGATTTCGACCAACGGCCTGGTGATAGGAAAGTGGGACAACCCGACAGAGTTTAAGCGTTTAACAGCTCTTGGAGTAGCAAATTATGGTCAAATGACAGCAGGCGGATGGATGTATATCGGCCCTCAGGGAATTGTGCATGGCACTTACATTACCTTGCTTAATGCCGGCCGCAAATATCTTGGGATAGCCCAGGATAATGACCTGGCCGGAGTGCTGTATGTATCTTCAGGGCTGGGTGGAATGAGCGGTGCTCAAAGCAAAGCAGTGGAAATTGCTGGCGGGATTGGAATAATCGCAGAAGTTGATAAAAGCCGCATAGAAACCCGACATTCCCAGGGCTGGGTTAGCAGGGTTTCCAGCAATCTGGAGGAAATTTTTGGCTGGGTCGAGGAAGCCAGACACAGCCGAAAAGCACTTTCCATTGCCTATTATGGCAATGTAGTAGACTTGCTGGAATACATCGATAGCCACGATATTGAGGCAGAACTAATCTCCGACCAAACTTCCTGCCATGCAGTATATGAAGGCGGCTACACTCCTGCTGGAGTAAGCTTTGAGGAAGGAAGGCAGCTATTGGCTAACGATACCAGATCTTTCATAGCCAGAGTGGATGAATCCTTAAAACGCCATTACAAAGTCTTACAGAAGTTGACCGCCAAAGGAGCGCATTTTTGGGACTATGGAAATAGCTTTATGGCCAGTGTTTTTGAGGCTGGGGAAAAAGAAATTGCCAGAAACGGACAAAACACCAATGATGGCTTCATCTGGCCATCGTATGTGGAAGACATCATGGGTCCGCTTTGCTTTGATTACGGCTACGGTCCTTTCCGCTGGGTGTGCCTTTCCCGCAAAGATGCCGACCTGCGTAAAACAGACCTTGCTGCAGCTCAGCTGATCGATCCCCGGCGAAACTCGATGGATAGGGACAATCATCATTGGATAATCAATGCCGAAGAAAACAGACTAGTGGTTGGCACCAAGGCTCGCATTCTGTATGCAGATGAAGAAGGCAGGGTGCGTCTGGCTCTGCGCTTTAACGAATTGGTACGTCAGGGAGAAATCGGACCCGTGATGCTGGGCCGGGATCATCACGACGTGTCGGGCACAGATTCGCCTTTCCGCGAGACGGCCAATATCACAGATGGCTCAAATGTGATGGCTGAAATGGCAACCCACTGTTTTGCCGGAAACATAGCCCGGGGAATGACCCTGGTTGTACTATCCAATGGTGGCGGAGTAGGAATAGGGCGTAGCGTAAATGGCGGAAATGGCATCGTGCTGGATGGCAGCCCAGCCATGGATGAGGTAGTGAAGAAAGCACTATCCTGGGACGTGATGGGTGGAGTAGCCCGCCGGGCTTGGGCCAGAAATACTGGAGCCATAACCACATGTGAAGCCTGGAATGAGAAGCACAGCTCTGAAGGAGCCATCACTCTGGCCTCAGATATAGATTCTGAGATGATTGCAGATCTGGTAGACAAGGAATTTGGAGGTTGAGCATGAGTACTCCCTTTAATCGGCTGATGAAGCAGGAGGGCATACCTGATGAGGTGCTAAGAACCTTCAATGCTTATTACAGCAAGCTTGCCAAAGGGGAAAAGGGTATGTTGCCTGAATCAACGGTTCGTCCGCCCTCCCCGCAAAACCTGGTGGATTATCACCAAGTGACCGACCTTGCTAGCAGCAAATACCTGAAAAGCACCCTGGTGATCAAGCTCAATGGAGGCCTGGGAACCAGCATGGGGCTATCCAAAGCAAAATCACTGTTGCCGGTAAAGGGCAATCTCAACTTCCTTGATATCATCAGCCGACAGATACTTACTCTGCGCGCCAGTTCTGGTTATGACGTTCTGCTGATGTTCATGAATAGCTTCAACACCGAGCAGGACACTCTTCAATACTTGAGCAAGTATCCTGATCTGGGACTGAAGGACTTTCCCCTTTCCTTTGTGCAGAACAAGTTTCCCCGCATCAGGCAGGATAATCTTCTGCCATATGAAAATAAAGACAAAACCCAGATGTGGAACCCTCCAGGGCATGGTGACCTCTATACTGCCATTCAGCCTTTACTAAGTAAGCTTATCGCTGCGGGATACCGTTATGCATTCGTTTCCAATGCCGACAATCTGGGAGCAACGGTAGACTCCGCCATCCCTGCTTATATGGAAAAGCACAAGGTACCTTTTCTTATGGAAGTTTGCCAACGCAGCCCCATGGACAAAAAGGGGGGTCATCTCTGCGAAGACCCAAACGGCCAGCTTATGTTGCGCGAGCTTGCTCAGTGTCCAGCTGAGGATTTGGATAGGTTTCAGGATATCGATTACTATCAATACTTCAATACCAACAATCTCTGGATAGACTTGCAAGCCTTGGAATGGCAGATTATTTCTGGAGATGGCCTGATGCTTTTACCGCTCATTGTCAATCCCAAAAACGTGGAAGGAACTCCTGTGTTTCAGTTGGAAACAGCTATGGGAGCGGCGATAAGCACTTTTGCCAATTCCCGGGCCCTTATCGTGCCCCGCCAGCGCTTTGCGCCAGTAAAAAAAACCAATGATCTGCTTTGCATCTGGTCCGATGCCTATGAATTGAACGACCAGTATCAGATAGTGCTGAAGCGAAGCCTGGACAGAGCTCCGCTCATCGAGCTTGACGACCGGTATTATGGCAAGATTACCGATTTACAGACGCATTTCCCCTCCGGTGCACCCTCATTATCTGCCTGCCGGGAACTGAAGATCATCGGCGACATAAGTTTTGGCGAAGACGTGATTTGCGAAGGAAGAGTAAATTTGAGCGCAGACAAACCCATAAAGCTATGCAACCGTCTGTTAACCGGCGACATGAAGCTGGAATAATGAATAATAAGGGGTAGATATGGTTTCCAAAGCCACCAAGATCAGACTGGGGATATTCATAGCCATAGGCTCATTGCTGATTATTGTTTTTGCCGCGGCGGTAGCAGGTAGCAGGCTGGTTCAAAAGCGGGATATCTATTACATCCAGTTCGAAAATTACTCGGTTAGCGGTTTGCAGATCGGTGGTGCGGTTAACTACCAGGGTATCAAGGTCGGGAGGGTGGAAAACATTCGGATTAACCCCAAGGATGTCACCAAGATTATCATCACTATCAGCGTTGATGCAGACACCCCGATCAAAAAAGACACAGAAGCAGTCCTTACCCTGGTGGGTATCACAGGTCTCAAATCCGTAGAAATCCGGGGAGGAACCAATGAATCAGCTTTACTGCCCAAGAAAAGCTACATCAAAGCTGGAGTCTCGATGTTTGACGATATCAGCGACCGGGCGATATCGATTGCTGAAAAGATAGACCTGATCGCAACAAATCTAAGCCAACTAACCAGCAGCGAGAACCAGAAAAACATTGCCAGCATCCTTGCCCAAACCAGTTTGCTGATCACCGATACCCGCGAAAACATGGCCACTACCCTGGTCAGCCTCAGCCGCATAGCAAATAATACCGCTGATCTGACTACCGATCTCAGCCGTAATCTGGACAGGATTACCGACAACCTGAACAGAAACATGGATAGCATCACTCAGAGCACCACCAGCGGAATAGACAGTCTTTCGTTAAGCAGCCGGAAAAGCCTGGAAACCGTTACCCACAGCCTTACCAAAGAACTTACAACTATCACTGCCAATCTCGACAAGCAGCTTACTCAGATCGCCAATCAGAGCAACGCCCTGATCGAGGATGCCCGACTGCAGTTAAACACAGTTGGTGGCCATACAGACCAGATGGTGCTGGAAGCGACAAAACAGATCACCACTCTCAGCTCCAGTTTGAATGGCTCGTTGCAGCAGATAAACCTGTTGCTCAATTCACCTGAGTTTGTAAAATTAATGCAAAATCTGTCCACCCTTTCCGGCCAGTTGGCCGATGCTAATCTCTCAAATATGGTTGTTGAACTCAGCTCAACCATTCAGAAGGCTGGAATCCTGGCCTCCAATCTCAATAGAGTGGTTGTGCGTGGACAAAGCAATCTGCTCGACACCCTTGATTCGCTGGCGGAAACCAGCGAAAATTTAAGCGAATTTTCCCGACAGATAGCCGATAACCCCACCATTCTCTTGCGGGGAAACTAAGGAGGAACGATGATCAGAAAACGCACACTGTTGTACTTGTTTGGCTTGATGCTGGTTTTTTTGGCACTTAGCGGATGTCTGGGCAGGGTTCGGCGCCCCGTCGCAAATTATTATGTGCTCGATTATCAGAAAAACTCCGAAGATCCCAAGCTGATCAGACCAACCAACACTGGTAAGATTCTGGAAGTCTCAAGCAGCTTTCTGCCAAAGACTTATGATCGCAATCAGATAGTTGTAAAAGAGCATTTCTACCGGGTGAAATTCATGCAGGATGAGCTGTGGGCAGACAAACTGCGAAACGCCATACCAAACCTCATCGCTCAGAGGCTTCGGGCTTATAATATCTTTGGCAGCGTTACCAGGGGAGAGCAGCTATCCAAGGACCCAAATTTTTACCTGGAAACCAATATTCTGAATATCGAGAAAGTGGAGAGTGCTACTCCTCAAGCCTATCTGAATATGGAGTTCATTCTCAGAGACTCCACCAACACCAGAATCATCCTAACGCATCGTAATCAACGTTCCACAGACCTGGTCGATCCCAGCATGATCTCCCTGGTACAGGCATTCAACGAGATGCTGATGGAAGAGACCAATATCTTTGCCGCCAAATGTCTGCGTTATTTCTCCGGGACTTTGCAGCCTGAAAGAAGCTCTGCCCCCACAGCCAGCCACTTGGATAACTATATCTTCGAAAAAATGGAACAGCGCGACGAACAGGTTAGCTGGGGTGAGCTGATGGTAAATACTAAAACTGAGACCTCCGACGAAATAGCCTATACGATTGTCGGTTTGGACAGTCTGAACAACGAGATCAGCCGCGATGAATGGATCATGGGCAAGGGCGCTCCTCTGAAACCCGGGCGCTATAAGGTAATCTTGGGCGATTTTGGCGAGATTAGCCTGCCCGTCGAGATAAAACCCAGGCAACGCAGCGTGTTGACCCCCACCTGGGGGGAGCTGAAAGTCGTCATCATGAATAACGCAAAGACACGCATCAGGCTCGGTTACGATATCTGGAAGAAAAAAGCCGATGATCAGGGCTATTTCCAGTACAGCACAGGTATGTTCAGTTTGGGCGACGACGAAATTGGCGGGGTGGACAAGCTGTGGTTATTGGCTCCCGGCCCCTATTTGGTAAAGCTGGGAGGCGGGCATTGGAGCGATCTGCAGAATTTTGCCACTGTCTCGCTTGCGCCAGGAGAAATGAAAACCTTTGTCATGATTGCCGATACCAATCCAATATCGTCTTCTGACATCCTGATCGGGGCCGGGGTTTTTGCCGATGATGATATCGGATTGGGTTCCAAACGCTGGCACAAAGGCTATGTACACTGGGATTTCTCCCTTTTTGCCGATAACAAGCTGGAAGAAAATAAAACCACTTCCAGTTTGGATCTGAAGGCTGAATTCGTGAACAACATCGATCTACATGAGGGTATCAGGCCTTTTCATTTCACTACCCGAAGCAGCTATGATCTGGGACTGAATCTAGCCAGTGGACGCGGTTTTAACTTTAGTCAGGACAGCTATTCTCTTAAAAGCGTCTTACTCCTCTATCCTCTGGAAAACAAAGCATTTTTCAAGAATTTCGCCTTCTACGGAAGAACGGATATTGACACTCACTTCTTCGATAAAACCACTTTCTTCTCCGGTATGAAGAACATCAAACTTCTGGACAGCAACCAAAACCTATTGTCAACAATCGACGGTGTATCTGAACTGAAAACCCAAATCGCTTTCTATCCCTTTTCGTTAAGAAACGGAACCGGCCTCACCTATCGTATCAAACTGGGTAAAAACAATTTACTTAGCCTAAGGGGTGGTTATGGCTGGCAGCAGGATTATAACCAAAGAAGCTTCGTCGTTTCTGACTCAGTCTCCCTGGCAAAAGATGGCGTAGCAACTACCTATGACTACTACGTTGAGCAAATAGACCGTAGATCTAGAGGCCTGGAAAGCACTGTGATCCTGTCGGTGATGAACCTGCTGAATTTCCTGAGCATTAATTCCTCTGTGGATGTCCTCTTCCCCATGGGACTGGAAGAAAAAGACTACCTGCTGAAAAACGAGAACAGCCTGAATATACGCATCTATAGAAACTTGTCGGTAGATATGAAACTGAACATCAAATACGACAGAGCGGTTAAAGACTGGATGGTTTATGATACCAGTTCAAACCTGCGTTTGTCCTTGTATTACTAAAGAGTGAAAATGCGCTGGGAATACCGGGGAAATACCCTTATCCTTGGTGGTGGACTTACTTACCGCACTATCCCCGCGGCATATCACAGCGTATTCCAATCGCTAAAACGCCATAAACCATCTGAGATAGACCTCGGTGAAGTGGAGACCATCGATAGTGCTGGCGTGGCTTTCCTGGACGAGATTCATACCCGCCTGGCCAGCAAGGGCATCTTGCTCTTCAAAGGAGCAAGACCAGAGGTGCAGGCCGTCATCGATACCTTCAGCTCCATCAAGTTGCCTGTGCCTATTCCTCAAAGGAGCATGGGCTGGTTTGAAAAATTGGGGGACGATGCATTAAACGCCGGTCAAAACATCTACCAATGCCTGCTCCTGGCCTCGGAAATCTATTATTTTTCGTTGGTTGGCCTCATCAGCCGCAAAGGCCAGCGCAAGGGTTCATTTGTCCAGCAGGCAGTGCTCCTGGGCTCGCAAGCCTTGCCAATAGTTGCTCTTCTATCGTTCATCATTGGCTTTATCCTATCTCTGCAATCCGCAGTGCAACTGAAAAATTTCGGAGCTAACGTCTTCATCGCCGACCTCTTGGCAGTTACCATGGTACGTGAGATGGGGCCTATGATGACGGCCATAATCGTAGCGGGACGCAGTGGTTCGGCCATCGCTTCCGAAATCGCCACCATGCAGGTCACTGAGGAAATCGACGCACTTAGAATGATGGCTCTGAATCCCATCCGTTATGTAGTTGTGCCAAAGTTTCATGCCATTTCGCTGGTAATGCCCTTGCTGGTTGCTTTTTCCATTCTCGTGGGAGAAATCGGCGGGGGCCTGATCGCCATTGGATATCTGGATGTTAGCTTGCCAACCTTTGTTCAGCGTTCCATCGAGATTACGACACTCAAAGACCTCGTGGTGAGCTTTGGAAAAAGCACCGTTTTCGCCTGGACGATAGTGATCATCGGTTCCTTTTTCGGATTCCAGGTGAAAGGTGGAGCGGAGGGAGTTGGCAAGGCAACTACCGCTTCCGTGGTGGCTTCCATCTTTGCCGTAATCGTCCTGGACGCCATTTTCAGTTTGTTATACCTATGAGTCAAGCCCTGATCAGCGTACGAAACCTGGTGGCCAAATATGGCGAAAGAACCATTCTGAACGACATCTCGGTGGATATCATGCCTGGCGAGGTTGCAGTAATCCTGGGGGGCAGCGGCTGTGGTAAAACCACGCTGCTGAAGAATATCCTTCGCTTGCAGGAGCCTTTTTCCGGCAGTGTGAAATTTTGGGGAGATGAAGTGCTGCAGATGGACGAACCCAGTTTTTCGGGTATCCTGAAGCGTGTGGGAATGCTCTTTCAGAATGGCGCTCTGCTAAATTCCATCTCCGTCTATGAAAACATCAGCATTCCCCTGGAATTGCATACAAAGCTGCCAGAGGAGATCAGAGACCGGATTATCAGGGTAAAGCTAAGCCTGGTGCGCCTGGCTGAAGCTATCTACAAATACCCCAGCGAACTCAGCGGGGGCATGAAAAAACGCGCTGCCCTTGCCAGAGCTTTAGCCTTGGACCCAGAGATTCTCTTCTGCGACGAACCTTCCGCAGGACTGGATCCCCTCACTTCTGCAGCTTTGGATGAATTAATTCTGGACCTTCGCAAACAGCTAAAAATGACTATTGTGATCGTTACCCACGAGCTCGCTTCCATCCATCGCATCGCCGACCGGATAATCTTTTTGGACGGCGGAAAAATGCTCTTCAATGGTACTCTGGAAGCTGCTCTAAAGGCTGGCATCCCCGAAATTGACACCTTCTTCAGGGTAGGCCGCTTTTGATGATCTCACTGATTGCAGCTATGGATAGAAACAGGCTGATCGGCGCAAGCGGTAAGCTGCCCTGGCAGATCAAAGAAGACCTCGCCTGGTTCAAACGCCAAACCCTGGGACATCCTGTAATAATGGGCAGAAGAACGTGGCTTTCCTTGGGTAAAGCGCTTCCTGGCCGGAGAAATATCGTCCTGAGCAGGAACTCCGGTTGGGCAAGCCCGGGAGCGGAAATCGCCCCAGACATTCCAAGTGCAATTGCTTTATGCCAGGAAGAAGATGCCTTTATAATTGGCGGTGCCAAGGTTTTTAGCCTGTTTATGCCTTTGGCTGAGCGCTTGCTGATTACCCATATAGAAGCAGAATTTGAGGGCGACACCTACTTTCCGCCTTTTCCCGAAGAGCTTTGGCAGGTGCATAGCTGCGAGGAAATAATCAGTTCTCAGGGAATCTCGCTTCGCTTCGTTATCTATTACAAGATTGTAGTTTAGCCTGGTACAAGCTGGCCTCGCAGATGCCCGCCGAGATCCTCCCCACTTCCACCCTTGTCCCATTGCCGAGGAATTCGGGTGGAATTCGGGTGGGATTCGGGTGAAACTGCAGGGGCAAGCAAGGAAGGCTTTAGTTTTGATACCACTCAGCTAAAAGCTTCGGCAATACCTCTCCGGATTTTCCCTGAAAAAAATGATCGATGAAACCCAGATTATCGGGCTTATCGAGGTTTATGGCAAGGGTTTGAGCTCCCATAAGTTTTGCGCTCATTACAAAGCCTGCGGCCGGATACACAGCACCGCTGGTTCCAACTACCAGAAAGATTTCACAGACCTTGAGGGCTTCTTCGATTTCGGGCAGAAAGTAAGGAACTTCGCCAAACCAAACAATGTCTGGCCGTAGTAAACCCTTGCAGGCAGGGCAGCCAGGCAAGTCTTCTGAGAGATTGATCTCCCGTAATGAGTATCCTGCTTCGCAGTTTGTGCAGTAGCAGTGGTTTAGGCTGCCATGCATCTCCCAAACTCTCCGATTACCTGCCTTATAGTGAAGTCCATCAACGTTTTGAGTGATCAGATGAAAATTATCTCCCAGCTTCTGTTCCAGTTCGGCCAGAGCCAGATGAGCCGTATTGGGAGTGGCAAGCTGGGCATCTTCCCAGCGTTTTTTATAAAAACTCCATACCAGTCGTGGATCACGCCTAAAACCCAAGGGAGATGCCACATCTTCCACGCGGTGGTTCTCCCACAAACCACCGCTGTCCCGGAAGGTGCGAATGCCTGACTCGGCGCTGATGCCAGCGCCAGTCAGGACAAGAACATTGGTATGGGGACGGATTGAGATCACTTCAGCAAGAGCATCTTTTTGGTTAGCTGGTCATTTGCGGCTGTTAAGCGATAATAATATACGCCGCTGGCAACAAGCTGGTTTCTGGCATCCTTGCCATCCCACACCAAACGATGAACCCCAGATGCCAGATCAGAATTGACCAGGGTTTTAACAAGCTGGCCCTTCAGATTGAATATATCCAGCCTTACGGACTGACTGGAAGGCAGAGAGAAGCTGAGAGTAGTCTCAGGATTGAAGGGGTTGGGATAATTATCGAACAAAGCCAATGCAGGCAATTCGGGTACGATCTCATCACAGTTTGGCACCACGCCGGCAATCTGCACATCGTCGATGTACCAGCCTTCTCCTCCCACGTAGCCGTCACTGCCAAACACCCATCTGAACTGAGCTGTGCCACTGATGTTGCCAAGCTCGAAGATAGCTTCTGTCCAGGAAAAATCGCCGGAATATACCGGAGTGTTAGCTGCAAAGGGTGAAGCATTATTGTTATAGATTTGATAGGGATAGCCGCCTTGAGGCGTGATCTGGGTCCAGGAACCGCCATTCAGACTCATCTGAACCATACCGCCGTCCCAGGCGTAGCTTGGGTTGCTGTGAGTTTCAGCTTCCATCCAATGGAAGAACTTTAGCTGGCAGCCAGGACTAACATTCATGACGGGGCTGAGTAATGCTCCATAGGCCGAACCGGAATAAGTGGCGGTGGTTGTGCTGCCAAACTTCATGGCATACTGGCCGTTGGGAGTGTGATTGCGTACGTTCGACCGGTGCCATTGGTTGGTAAAGTTCTGGTTCAAAACTATGGAATCCCAGCCCTGAAAATCGGGCTCGAAACCATAACTGATAGTGCCGACATGGATGAGGAAGGTTCCCTCTACCACATCGCCATTCTCAGAATTCAGGATGTAGCTGATGGGAATGCTGCTTCCCATCTCGGCTCCCTCCAGAATCTGGACGCTGATAATATCATTCTGGGTAAGAGTCCCGTTATGCGGAATGTATTGCAGGCATAATTCATATTGATTCAGTATGGCATAAGGCGAATCTGTGAAGAGAATCATCAGAGGGTTATAACAATTACCGCTGCCGTTGTTTGATACCGTAATACTGATAGTGGGAGTCTGGCCAGGGTTGATAACCTGGGTTGCATTGTTCACCTGATACGAATCGACGCTCAGATGCGGCGCATTCAGGGTAATGTATGCGGTGGATTGGGAGCTGTAGCCGGCATAACTGGCCGCGAAACTTAGCGGAGCCCGCGTCCCGTCTGTGAAGCTACCTCTGATGCCAAAACTCAGAACCGCCACGATCTGCAATGAATCACCGCTGGCTAGGGCATTGAAACTGGTAGTGCCATTCAAAATCTGGAGATTGGGGCTGCTGCTGGAAAGGGTAACGGTACCGCTTTCGGTAAGGTCTACTAAACCCACGTTTTTCACATGGAAATTGATGATGACGTTCTCACCGGTATGATACAAGCCATCTGGATCGTTAAACTGAACGTTGTTGCACACGATGTAAGGCATTTGAGCCGCACTGACCTGAATTGTGTTTTGGTAGCTGTAAAAATTTGGAGCGTTGATGTATACTTGGTAGGCTCCGGGAGTAAGCGCTTCCAAAAGGCTTAAATTAATCAGCCCGTCCTGGTTTGCCTGGGTAGAAACAATCGTGGTGCCATCCTGTTTCAGGATGAATTCGGCATTAGGTGCATTGGTGCTGATCTGATAGTTGTTTACTCCAACCAGCCATTGGTCGGGAAAATTGGCTACCACGGTTTGGGGTGTGTCTGTCCAAAGCATCATGGCTGGATCGCCAAAGAGATTTGTTTCATAGGTAACCCAATGCATCACCGGAGTATTACTGATATAGGGAATATTGTCTATCTTGCTATCCACCAGAGTATAGCCAAGCTCCAGGATATTTTCGCCAAACACAGCGTCCATATACTGGCGATGCAGATATTGGGATGCGCCATCGGTGCTCCCCTGCATACCCCAGCCATAACGTGAATGAGCTATCATGGCCACTGGGCCGGTTGTAATGGACATCAATTTTTCTGTGATGCAATCGCTCGTATAGCTACCAGCCTGTGTTTCCCGGTTGTCGAAGGCACCTGAGTAGCAACCTTGGGTAAAGTATGTGGAAAAGTTGTGATTACTACCGTTATTAGTAATTGATGTGGCGCTGGCTTGATTGTTTGATAAGCGCATAGTATAGGTTGTATTGGAATGGCCAAGATGATTCACGAAGTTCGGTCCCTGACTAAGCAATGGTCTGATATCATTTGCATCCCAGGATTCCTCTGCTCCATAGGTACGGTCATAGAGCGTAGTAATATTCCAGGTAGTGGGAACACCCACGGTCGTATATCCGTGCATACTGCTTCCCCCTATCATTTCGTCCATATAGTCGCCACCCCAGGTAGGGCCGTCCCACAGCCATTCTCCAGCAAAAAAAGCACTTTTGATCTCTGCTTCCACAGGTACTATCATATAGCTCAATACCTTGTTGATAAAGGTAGCGATATCTGTATCGCTATTGTAACAGGCTCTGCCAATGGCAAGCTCGGGAGCCAGATCAGCTTCGTAGCTTTCACCCCAGTAGGTATCGTTATCGTTGTTCCAGGTACCGTCCAGGCAGGAATAATACATGTCGGCAGGGATATCAGCATCGCTTTCGCTGCCATTACCAAGATTTACGTAGAAACCGCGATGGGGTATTATGTCGGTATCTCCCGCCAATAGCACATATCGCAAGGGATTGGTGGAATATAGTGATATGATGTAATTACGCAGTTTTTCCTGGGTATCGGCTCCTGTGCCAGTGGCCGTGATTTCATTGATTGATTTGATCAGGACATTGCGACCCCGGTCATTATGTAAGCTTCTAAGCGGTTCCCAGTTTGAAATCTTGTTCTGATCACAAACGATCAAATATTCCACGCCAGTTTCCCGGGTTCTGGCAGATTGGATTGCCTCGGGATTGTCGATGCTGTTACGAAGTCTGGCCGCGGTAAGCGGATCTTGTTTCAGCAGTTGCAAGGCATTGGAAGCTCTGTTGCTGGCATTGAAATCGATGTTTATACTGAGAGTCTGGTAGAAAACAAGTTCATTTTTGGCAGGATAATAGGCAAATGGACTAACTGCGCTAAAGGCAATCGGATTCCCGCTCAGAAAATGGGTTTGCAGTCCGTTGTACAGCTGTTCCGGATAGGGATCGGTTGAGCCATACACATTTGGTGATGGCTCCGTGCGAGCCTCAAGCACGGTATGGGAGAATGGATATTGTTTTTGCAAGGGGGCGATGGGCTTCTCCAAGGCATATACAATTGGATTTGAGCGGTTAACGCTAATCTGTTCAGCTTCAAAGCCAGCAGGAAGAAGTACCTTCACTCCATACCAGGGTAAAGCCGGCAATCCTGGTTCACCCCAGTTCTGGGCATCTTTCAAAAGAACTTCCGTGTATTGAGTTCCAGTAGTGATTTTCGGAGCCTGGAGGTTGTATTGAACGTTCACTCCAGCAGTTAGAATTGCCGCCATACTCAATATAACAGCACACAGTAATAGGTTTCTCATCATGAACCAACCTTACTTAGTTTATTTATCTTCTGTCTGATTATATCAGCAAGGCTTGTTCCAAAACTCAAGTTTTATTTGAAGTCAGGAGTATGGACTGCTAGAAAACAACATTTAAGCCAGAACAACCTGATTATTTAAGCTTTTGAACAGCCTCTGCCAGAGGAAGAACCTCCAAATTCTGTTGCTTTACAAAAGACAGGATTTCCCGAAAAACATCAATCGGGCAATTGGCATTATAAATTGAGTTAGGGTCCTCGATGCGGTGAAAGCCTATGATGATCAGGCTTTCGCCATTTATTATCCCTCTTTTGATTCTATCGGTGATTATTTGCGCCGTCCACCCGCTCTGAAAAGGCAAATAGCCAAGAACATCCGGATCCAGGGGAACGTGCATGGCCAGGTCGGTACTGCCTCGTAGGTAGTCATAATGCGATTTGATTAGGGGGAAATAAGCAGCAGGACAAACACCTTTGGGAAGCGCAAATGACCTTGGATTGAACCCCCAGTTTACCAGGTTCTGATAGTCCTGCTCGATGGCATAGGCTGCTTCGGAATAATCCAGCTCAGCCAAATCTTCGTGATTCAGGGTATGCCCCCCTATCTCCCAATTCCAGTCTTGATGTAACTCCTGCAATTGCTGCAAACTCAGCAATCCAGATGCCCCAATTGCGCCGGAATTTACAAAGCAGGTAGCTCTCCATCCATAATCGCTTAAGGCCTGTCTGGCAAGATGATATACATTGTGATGCTGGTCGTCGAAAGTGAAACAAATAATAGGACGGTCTGGCTTCGTCTGACTAAAAAAAGTGCATGAACCCAAACTAAGAGCAAGGATTATCCAAAGCCAGAACTTCATAGCGCATATCTCAAGGCTGCCTGGAATCCCAAGCTGTAAACAGGATTTGAACCGCCAGTCATCTGCAACAATAATCCAGCCCGTTGATCCGGAAGAAACTGCCAATCGCTGCTAAAGTAATAGCTTTCAACTTCTCCCCCAGCCACCCTGTCCCAACGCAAACCTGGAGTAAAAACCAATTGCCTGTAGGATACCGACGCACCGGTTTCCACAAGCTTCGAAATCTGGCACATGGGTTCGCTTTCCCGATACTCTGCTTCTCCAAACACCTGAAGCCAGGGTCTGGCTTTCATCCTGCCCTGAACCAACAGATAGAAGGAATTGTGAGCTGGTGTTTCTTCATGTTCGAAAAAGCGGCTGACAGCCGTTTCGCAGATCAACTGATGATTGGATGAATCATTACTCAGCTTCAGAGAACTGATCGCAACCGGAGTATGCCAGTGGGTATCGTAGATCCTGGCTTCCTGACTGATTGAATAGCTCAGCCTCAACGCCTCTAAAGTGTTCTGATAGCTTGCCTTCAGCATTAATTGATTTTGGGTATTTCCTCCGCTTTGCAACGAAAACCCAGCCAACGACAAACCCAAATAGTTAAACCTCGTGGCTTGGTAGCGGAAATCATCCTGAGTAGCTGAGATTACATGATATGGATTGGTTTGGTTGAGTTTGCCATAGCCGGTTAGACTGGAGGCTGCCTCAAAATGCAGAATCCCAGCCTGATAACCCAGTGCAAAGTCTTTTACCTCCAATTGATTGCTCAGAAAGCTTGCCCGGTTTTGTAGCCTGAACCGCATGGTAAGGGAGTTGACTTGCAGGGAATCAAGTCCCAAGCCAAGCTGGTAATACTCCCTGAACCGGTATTCTTTCTCAGTTTGTTCTTTATGGAAGCTAAGCTGATTATGCGAATCCCAACTAAGCACCAAGGGAAGATCAATGGCCTTCAGGCATGCTATAACAAGCCATAAGGCAAAAAGGAGCAGCGATTTACGCATCCGGTTCTGCAAGCGAAATTCAGGAAACGAGCGCTACTCCGGCATGAAGAATCTGGCGAATTCGCTGGCCGATCGTATCGATATCCATCTCATTCTCCCCGGCCAGCCAGTTCCACAGAACAATGTCCATGCTGCCAACCAATAAAAGCGCAAGGGCTTCAGCGTCAATCGTTTTGATCTGATTTTCCTGAATTGCGGAAGTAGTAACCTCCTTTACAAAATCCAAATATTTTAGCAAGGGATTATAGCCAGGATTGCGACGGATGAAATTCTCGTTTTGCCTTGCTTCCACAGCGATGAAACGGGCTATGTAGGGCTTCTCCTTTACCAAGGCCACATGATGCATAAAAAACTCATACAGCCGATCCATGTGATTGGATACCTCGGCAGTTCTATTGATAATCCCATTTATCTCTGTTTCTATTATCTCTTTCATGCAGTGCTGTAAAAGATCGTCTTTGCTGTCGAAGTAAACGTACACGGTTCCCAAGGCTACTCTGGCTTTTTTTGCCACATCGGCGATCGTAGCCTGATTTGAGCCTTTTCTGGCAAACACTTCTATGGCAGCATTCAGCAGCAATTCCCGTTTGTTTTGACGACCTGCTTTTCTCAAAGGTACATGATTTCTGGGCATGGCTCCTCCACTAAGCCTTGTTTATCTGTGATCACTCTTTTCTGTCCCTGGAAAATCTGTCAATCGCTATCCCGATTATTTTCCTGGTCTTTACTGCATCAAGCCAGTACCGGCAGTTGTTTCATATCATCCTTGGTTATGCCAGCAACCCACATATTATCATAGGTTTACAACATTCCTCAAAAACAGTAAGTCCACTCTTTTCCGCGTGGATAATATTCCACACCTGCATAATATTGGCATTAATATGTTATTTTGTCCAAAGGAACACTGCTTCTCAGAAAACGCTGGAATTCCGATGTCCCCACCGGAATGGCTTACCCGGTGTCTTACCGGGTTATCAAACTGCCAGCGAGGACGCTGGAGCTCCATACGAAGATAGGGGT
>Ga0302250_1000428_pt1 | contig 42001 bp, 42 predicted proteins | sample AAG_RA_Asp_MG_FD_193536 | JGI IMG/M metagenome (GOLD analysis project Ga0302250, IMG submission 193536) | Enriched activated sludge microbial communities from anaerobic digester in WTTP, New Holstein, Wisconsin, United States - AAG_RA_Asp | ecosystem: Engineered > Bioreactor > Anaerobic >...
GCAGGTTTTCTCCTGATATCTGCTTCACCTTGCCTTCCTCTGCTGCATCGATTACGGGGAAGGTGGACGCTTTGTCGAATGTGGTCATTACTGGGACGTCTTTCAGTTTTTTGGTTTCTATGCTCATTGTTACTCCACGAGCAGGGAGTCGTCGGTATCGACCAGCAAGACTCCGTCTGCGTCTGTTAGGTATGTGAATTCGGTGCTCAGGGTGCTGCTGAACGTCTCTTCGTCGGGAAGGGTTTGCGGAACCAGCCGTCCGTTCTTCCATACCTTCAGCACCGTCTTGACGTTGCCTGGGATGGGGATGGACATCCCGCTCCCGTTCAGGCTGATTCTCCTTTCTTTCCCGTTGTTTCTTATCTGTTCAAGCAGTTCCAGTGCGTATGCGCTGATCTCGAAGCCTGGGATGGCCGGATCGATGGATCGCACATGGTTTGCTATGTCTGTGATGTTCATATCTCTACCCGGATCGTTTCAGGCTCGTTGGGGCTGTCTGGAGGGGGTGGTGTTTCTACTGGTGGTGTTTCTACCTTGGGTTGCGTTTTGATCTCCTTCTGCTTGTTGTCTTTCTTGCTGCCCTTCTTTCCGTACAGGATTTCGTTGGCATCCCTCTCAGGTTTGGGGTTGCCGTCGGGTTCCTCTTGTGAGGCCGGGTATTCCTTGGCGGGTGGCTCGTAAGCGTATTGGCCGAGTGGCCTTGCTTGGCAGATGAGAGGGCGTTGGCTGATCGGGACGGTTCGTCTGTCCATTATTCCTCCCTTACAGCGGCTGGATTTCGAGAATCAGCGTTCCGGATAGGGCGGTAGTGGTGCATTGTTCAAGTTTGATGAACAGTGCTTCCTCTGCCTCAACGTCGATGTTCTGTGCGGTCTGGTAGTCATCGCCTGGGTTGGCCGGGATATGAGTATTGTCGCTGGCTCCTGTGTCCAGGCTCAGGATGTCGCTATCGCTCACTGCGCTGGTGATCGATATCCCGGTCACTATGGAGTCTTTCACACACTGCGGATCGCTTACGATGGCTTTGCTGATGGCGAGGGCGGGGTAAATGTATGCTTCAGGATCGCTTTCGGGAATTAGCTCGCCGCCGGATGCTGCGATTACGTTCAGTTGTGCGCCGATGATCCTGCAGGGGTAGGATGGTTTGTAGAGGTAGACGACGTAGTCGCTGGTGCTCCCCAGGATGTTCCCCAGTACTTTCAGGGTTTGGCGGGGCGAGTTCTGTATCTTCACTAAGGTTGGGCTATCCATGTATTCCTCTTGTTTTGTTAATAGGGGGGGGAGGGTTTCCCGCTCCCCCCCTTCGGAGGCATGTGTCGTTGTGATGCTGCTGTTGGCTACAGCGGTTGGATTTCGAGAATTAAGGTTGCGTTCAGTGCGTTGGTGGTGCACTGGCCTATGCTGATCTTCAGGGCTTCCTCGTCGTCGATGTCGATGTCACGCATAGTCTGGTAGTTCGCTCCGGGTGTGGCCTGAACGTGGGTGTTGGTGGCCGTCCCGGTTGCGATGTTCAGTACTGCGCTGCTGCTCACGTCGCTGTCTCCTGTGTATCCGGTAACCACCTGGTCTTTCGGACAGGAGATGTCAGACATTACGCATTTGGTAATCGCTATCGTGGGTGCCGTGGCTGCAGAGGCGGTCTTCACCTTCAGCGCTGCATCGATTACCCGGCAGGGGAAGCTCGGTTTGAAGTGGTAGACTACGGCTGCGGTGGTGCTTCCGGCGATCTCTTTCACCAGCTTCACCACGAGCAGCTTGTTGTTCTGGATTTTGGTCAGGGTATTGCTATCCATCTGTTCCCCCTACTGCCAGGTCATGATCAGCGCAGAGCTTTTATTGTAGACGTTGGTGATGTAGGTTGCTACCTCGGATTCAGTCCCTTCCAGGTACTTCACGTGCTTCTCCGGGACGAAGTCCAGGCGTTCGTATCCGTATTTGACCGCTGCACCCAGTCCTTCCCAGTTGTCGTAGTCCTCTCTGGCATATTTGAACCGGAGGTTCTCGTTCAGGGCTTCTCCCAGGAAGCTCTCTCCGAAGATGATAGATACGTGGTTTTTCTTGGTGGTGGCGGTGCCGTGGGCGATGTGTCCTCCCTGGGGAAGGAATCTTGGGTTCTGTTTCAGGTCTTCGCTTGCGACCAGTGTAACGCTTCCCAGGATGTTCAGATCGCTACCTGCGGTTCCGGAGAATCCACGGACGCTCAGGACGTCTTCGAAGAAAACGAATCCTCCGAAGTATCCAATTGCTCCGGTCACCCAGGGGTGGCTCTTGTGCTCTTGCCAGGCAGGGGATTGCAGCGCCTTCGTGAAGGTGCTGTCAGCCATCAGGGTGTATGCCTGTTCCGGTGTGATCAGCCAAGGCCAGAATTTGAAGCCATTCTCGGTTACGAGGGGCTTGATCCCAAGTTTCATCACTTTGATGCGGGCTTGGAATACCAGGTCTGCGCAGAAGCTCAGTGGCGTGGTCGCCTCTGTTATCGCCGTGTAGATGTTGGCCGCCGAGGGGAATTTCCCGGCAGAACCGATTTTGGTCAGCGCTGGGGTGCTGCCTGCGTAGTAGAACATGTTCGGGTGGAATCTGCGGGGAATGCCAAGTCCCTGGCCGTAGTCCGGGTTGGTCTTGCTGGTGTAGAGGTTTTCAGATGCTCCCTCGTAGATGGCCGAAATGATGTTGTAGTTCTCGTATTGGGCATGCCACCAGCCGAGCTTCTGAGTGTTCTCTTCCGCTGCTCTGAAGGCTGCTTCACGGGCATCGTCCATCTCACCGAGTTTCACGGGGATGGCGTGGCGCACCTGGTTGTACCCTACCTTGGCGTAGGCTCTGCTGGATGGCTCTTCCCGACCGATCAGCGTGGCGTCACCCAGGGTGGGTGCTCCCGCCAGGTCACGTTCCAATGGAATCAGGAGGCGGTCGCCGTAGCCGATGGTTTTCAGCTTGTTGTTTACTTCTATCGGGGCGCCAGAGGCTTTCAGAACAGGGTCGTTGTTTGCGTCGATTCCCTGTGTAACATTGCCCTTGAACCGGCTCCACCAGAGGTGTTTCTTTGCCTCTGCTCTCAATTCTACGTCGAGAGGCTGGAGTCCGAGGTTGCTAATGGTTGCTCTGTCCATTTGTTCCTTCTTTCATCGGCTAAGCGGTATCCTGCGCTATTTTGGCCTTGCGATATCCTTCAGAATCTTGATTTCATCAGGTTTCAGTGAGTCAGGATCAGTTTTCAATTTGTGAATAAGGCTTTCCACGTTGCGGGAGCCGCTTGGCTCGATGTAGTGAATTTGTTTTTGCTGGCTTTTGATCGTAGCGTCCGCAAGGGGGTCTGTCTTGATGGAGTGGTAGCGGGTATAGACATCGAATGTCTTTGCGCTGTACGGCATGTTGAACTCCTTAGCGAATGCCATCACTTCTGCGGGGTCGACTCCCGCTGCTTTGATCTGGCTGGTCAGGATGGTTTCCTGGGCTTGCAAACGAGTTCTCTGCTCGATATCCTGTAGTGATCTCTGTACTTCCACCTTGGCTTGGTCAGACAGGTAGTTGCGCAGGGCTTTTTGGTATTCCACAGGATGGTCGATCATGTAGTCCTCTTCCTCTGCCTCGGATTTCAGTCCCAGGCGTTTCCACAGAGGGTCGATCTCGCCTGTTTTGGGTTCCCTGGTTTCGCTTTCAAGTTTCCCACCGCTCTTCAGACGCTCTTCACGTTTTTTGAGATCTTCTTCCCATTCGCTCAGGCTTTTCTGTTTTTCGTTGGTTTCCTTGAGTTTTCGGTAGTAGGTGCCGATAGTTTTCGAGCCTTCGCTCACCTTTTCCTTGAATGCGTTTTTCTGCTCGTCGGTCATGGCGTCAAATTCGTCCGGGAGTTTCACTGCGGGAATCCCGTCTTCTTTCGGCGTGATCTCAACGTTCAGTCCATCGATCACCAGGACTTCAGGCTCTGGCTGGCTCATGTTGTTCATGATTTCCATCTCTTTTTGCTCCTTTTCGTTTGTCTTTTCCCTCGTAAGGGTTTGGGCGAAATTCCAGGCAAAAAAAAACGTTCGCTCGGCAGATGTTGCTCTGTCGAACGAACGTTAAGGTTTCCTTTTGGTTCGCTATTATCTATTCACAGTGCTTGTCTCGGTCTTGGTTCTTCCATTGCCTTCTGACAGCACTATTGTCTCGCTGGCTTGAGCATGGGTAAGCTCCCCTGCTCGGATTACGATTTCAACTTTTCCGTATGCCTTTCTTTCTGTCAAGGATTTTATCAAGCCGAGGATTTCTTTCTCAGCGAGGGATAGCTCAGACGGCTTCACCTACCTGCTCCTGCCCTTGTATTTGGGCTATGTAGTTCTGGATCACCTGCATCAGTTCCGGGTTGGCCTGAAGTACTTCGAGGATTTCTCTTTGTCCTCTTTCTTCCTGGGCGTTCTCCAGCTTGCGCTCTGCGTTCGGGATGTCCAGGCTGTCCATCAGGTCAAGGCCGCTGACGTAGCCTCTCTGGTTCAGCATGTCCATCGATTCCCGTTCGATCTGTTTCAGGATTTCCTGGTTCTCCTGGATCGTAACGTTCACGTAGAACTTGTCAGCATCCAGGCGGTTGCTCAGATTGGTGGCTACCTCCACCATGCCCTTGGTGTTGTCGTTCATCAGTCCGGGGATCACGTGCGGGTAGTTCCGGTGCAGAATGATCTGTTCCTTCAGCCATTCAAACTGCGTTTTCAGGAATCTCCGGAAGCCGTCGAACTCCTCTTTCTGATATATGCGGCTCGCCATCTGTAGCTGTGCTACCTTCACCCCTGATTCTCCGGAGTAGCTGGAGAGTCCGATGGCGCTGTCGACGGCTCCGCTGGTGGTCTTTTGTGCGTTAGTCAGGTGGTCGTTCAGCATTAGGAGCGCTTGCGGGAATTCCGGGATCGGCATGTTTTCCACGGCCTTGGTGTGCGGGTGTTCCCGTTGCCAGGCTTCGTCCACGATGGGGTTCACTCCGAGCTTGTACCCTTCTCTCTGATATTGCTCCTGGTTCACCAGGGAGCCGTCCTGGATGATCTTCTCGTTCTTGTGCATCTTCACGGCGGTGATCATCAGGATGGTCATGATGATTACGCTGGCTTCCACCATGTCTGCCATGTAGTATGCCAGTCCGAAGGGGTAGGCGCAGTCCGGGTCGTGGTATCCTACCAGGAATGAATAGCTGTAGCTGGTTCCCACGTATTGGGGTGCGGACAGAACGATGTTAAGCTGGTCGATGAAGATGGCCTGGAACACTGCTGGCTCTTCGCTATCGAAGCTGCCTTTCACCACCACCTTTTCCGGCATGAAGGCACCGCTGGCGATCCATTCCTTGTAGCTCATCTGGCTGTTGCTCTGCTCCCAGGCTGCTTCGTTGGCGGGGTCTGCCCAGGCTTTCTCGATGAATTCGTCCCATTCTTCCAGGAGGAATTCCTTGCAGATTCCGGTGTCCTGATCCTCGATGAATACCTTCTCAATCTCGATGTTTTTCCTGTACTGCAAGATCACCACGTCCACCAGTTCGGTGGCGTGTGGACGTTCCAGGTTCTCTGCTGCCTCGATCTGCTTTGCGTAGCGTGGATACTTGCGCTTCAGTTCATGCATGTCCCATTTCTCCACGTGAAACATGAATCGCATGTCTCTCTTGCTCTTGGTGCGGCTGGCCGGGTCGAAGAAGATGTTCATGGGGCTAACGTATTCGATGGATGGCACCCCTGTCTGGTACATGGGTTCCAGGCGTTTGGTGTTCCAGTTCATCCTTACCACCCCAAATCCGTTGTAGTATCGGTCGTAGAGGCAGTCCTCGCTTTCGTCCAGGAGGTTGAACCTGTCTCCGGCCAGGACGATCTCCTGCTCCAGGAGGTCTTTCGCTGCGCTTTCCATGTAGTCGAAGCCTTTCACCTCAGGGATGATTGCGCTGCCTGTCTGCAGGCTTACCAGCCATTTGATGCTCTTCCACAGCCAGTTGTCCTTGTAATATTTGCCCTGCCATTCCGGGGCTGCCTGCATGCCGTTCAGTGGAAGGTCGTTCCTGCGGATTCTGTTGCCTGCTATCGCTGCTGCTTCCCACCCACAGGCCGTGCGATAAGCTCGTGCGTTCTCAAACTGCTTTTTCCAGTAAGGCAGGTCGAACCTGGATTGCTCCAGGTCTTGTTGTTTCTCTGCGTATTCCATTGTGGTTCCTCTCTCTCTATATCGCTTCCAGGATGTTGTCTGTTCCATGCTGGTAGTGTAGTTCTGGTAATATCAGTTTTGGGGCGGGCATCTTCTCGGCTACGCAGAGCGTGATCCCGTAGGCCATCACTCTGTCGTCGTGGGCGCCTTCGCTTGCGTTCCAGGTGGTGATCCCGGTCTTGGTTCGGTCTACCACGTAGGTGCGCATCTCGTTGATCAGTCCCTGGTCGTTGAACCTGCCTTTGTGTTTCAGCCATTCGTTGCTGTATTCCCGCAGGGTATCCACGATCTGCTGTTTCCCTGCGTGGTCAGTCCACCAGCCGATCTCCGTGCTCTCAGTGTTGTCGAGCTTGCTTACCACCTTGCGGGTGTAGAAATTCTTGTATTTGGTTCGCTTCCGGATGTTCTCGATCACGGCTATTCCGTTGTCGTCTGTCTCGCTTGTCCAGGCGTTGGCCTCGATTGCGAGCTTGGCGTTGTGGTACCAAATGGCCAGGATCACCAGGTAATCAGCGTAGATGTATGAGTCGAAGTGTCCGTGGATGGTGGCTACCACCTCTCTGGTTACCCGGTCGTAAACGTAAGCGCAGCTATAGTCTGCTCCTTCGTAGGTGCCTCCGGTGTCGGCTCCGATCACGTAGCGGTTCTTCCATTTCCCTTCCACGGGTCGGTGCCATATCTGGATGTATGCTCCCTTCGCTTGTCCGGGGACGATCTTCAGGGCTTTGTCTTCGATCCAGGCGCTCTCGTGTGGCTGAATCACCCCTTGCTGTTCCATGATGTCCAGGGCGTCGTGGTCAAATACGGGGTATCCGGTGCCCTGGAAGCATTCCTCCAGGGTTGCAGGGTATTCCTGCATGAACTTGTGCAGGTCGCTCCCGCACTTGTTTTCTATGGTGTATCTGCGCCAGGCGAGTTGCTCGTTCGTCAGGTGGAATTTCTCTTTTAGCTCGATCTCATTCCCGAATTCGCCGTCGCTTGGGGTGAATCCTTTGGGGGCTGGCATGCTGTAGTCCGGGTTCTCAAACCAGGGGATGAAAAAGAGTTCGTATTGGCTCTCCCCTGCCTTCGCCTTCTTGCATGCCTTGTGAAAGTAGTTCTCTACCCCATTCCCGGTGCTCTCCATGAATACCATTGTGCCGGGAAGGTCGGGGACGGTCTGCAGCGCTCCGAGCATGATCTCATCGGCGTTCTTGTAGTATGCCGTTTCTGAGGAGTGGAAGAGGTGGAAGGTTCCGCTTCTGGCGTCGGTAGAGACCACGATCTGGCTTTCGTTTTCGCTGAAGGTCAGTTCCGTGGCATTGCTCTTGGCGATCTCTGCCCTCACCAGGGTGTCCATCTTCCTGTACATCAGTTTTGCCATCTGGAATATCCCACGGGCTTTCGGTACCTCGTCGGCGATGATGATGGCGTTTGTGTTGGGCTGGAAGTGGGTGATGCAGAAGATCACGGCCTCGATGAAGGTGCTGATGCCGTGCTGCCTGGCTTTCGGGATCACCATGCGCACCGGGCGTCCTTCCTGCTGGATCGTCCAGATGCGTTTCATCAGCCTTAGCTGCACCCGGTTTGGCTTCAGCGGGATAAGGCGCAGGTCTTTCGTTTTGATGTGGATAAGCCCTGCCATGATTGGCAGTCGCCAGTCAGCGGCGAAGCGCTTGCGCAGCTTATCCCTGAGATCCTTCTCCGTCATCTTCCAGTTCCTGCTCGGCCTGTTCGATCTTGTCCAGGAGGGATGTGGCTCGCTTCTCCACCTCTTCAGGAAGGTGGATGTTGGTGTCATTGATGGTTCGGTCTGCGTATCCGCAGCGGTTCTTCAGGTAAAAGATCAGCATGGTGCGGTCGCCTTGCATTGCCATCTGATATCCTCTGCGTTCCAGGGCGTTATCTCCCTCCGCTCTCTTTTCCTGGCGATAGCGATCAAAATCGACTTTATGCTCTCGTTGGCATGCCCTGGTCAGGGTGGCTACGCTGATTCCAAGTTTCCGGCAGATGTATGTGCTGGTCGATCCTGCCATCAGTAGTTGGTCTACCATTTCCCAATCAATCTCTGTTTTATGTCTTCCCATTTGTCCTCAAAAATGCCCTGGGGATTGTGCTGGCTTCCCCAGGGCTGCACTTTGCTCTTCACACTATGTACTGGTAATCTCTATCTTGATTTCTGGTTCCAGGAGGGTCATCCTGTCGATGATCGCCTGGCAGAACTTAGGTTCTAATTCGATTCCGTAGCAGATTCTCCCAAGCTGGTGTGCTGCTACGACGGTGGTTCCTGATCCCAGGAATGGATCGAGGATAATGTCATTGATCCTGCTGCTATTCTCGATGGCCTTTGCGACCAGAAGCACAGGCTTTTGGGTGGGGTGAACGTAGTCGGAGTCTCGTCCGAACATCCAGACCGTGCTGTTTCCGTTCACGTGGTGCTGGTAGTTTCGCCTGTAAGCCTTCACAATCTGCTCGTCTGTCCATTCGTCCTTCCAGACGGTGGTGTTGGTTCGGTCTCCGTAGAAGGCTGGCTTTGTGTCCTGTGGAACGGCGTAGAACATCAGTTCATGCATGGGGCGGTATTCGTTCATGCCGAGTCCTGCTGATGGTTTCACCCACACAATCTGTGTTTTGGGGATGTATCCGGATTCCCGGAGAGCGGTTTCGAATGTGGCCTGCTCTTTGTAGTTGTGGCAGACGTATACCGGGGCTTTGGGGGCTGCGGAGAGACTCATCTGAACGAAGGCTGCATCCAGGAATTCCTTGAACGCTACCTTGTTCATGTTGTCGTTGGCTATGGTGGTCTTGTTGTTCTTTCCTGATCCGGAGTAGTTCACGTTGTATGGCGGGTCGGTGAAGATCAGGTTGGCTTTCTGTTCCCGCATCAGCTTGGCGTGGATCATTATGTCGGTGCTATCTCCGCAGATGATCCGGTGTCTGCCTATGGTGATGATGTCTCCGGGCTTGATGCTGGTCTTGATTGCGCTCAGCTCAGGGGGAGTGTACCCGTCCTCGTATGCCTTTGGTCTTTTGGATGGGGTTGGGGGTATGTCGATGGCCAGTTCGTCGAAATCGAATTCGGCGAAGTCCTCGCTCAGGATGTCCCAGTCCCATTCTCCGTAGCTGGCGTTGTCCTTCAGGATGAATTCCTTCTTCTGCTCATCTGTCATCTCCGGTGAGATCGGCTTCACCCAGGTGTCCGGTATCTCTTCCATTCCCAGGGCGAGGATGGCAGCCAGGCGTTGGTTCCCACCCAGGACGATCCCTGTTTCCGGGTCGTAAACTATGGGTCTCAGTTCCATCATTTCTTCAAAGCTCTGGATGGATCGCTGCAGCTTAACCAGTTGGGCGGGGCTGATCTTCCTGGGGTTTGCGGGATTGATCTTCAGGGCTGATGTTTTCACGTTACCTTCCTCTCTGCCGATTCGTCGAAGCATCCCTTCTCCGGGTTGCAGTACCATCGGCAGATCATGTTTTTGCGGTAGTTATAGTGGACGTCCTTCACGAACCTGCACCTGCCCTCGAAGGAGCAGGTGCGACAGTTCATGTTGTTCTTGTTTTCTATGGCGTTCGGTTCGTGGGTCATTCTACTGGCTCGTAGGTCATTGCGAAGATGTCGGGCTTGCAGGGGTAGAATTCTCCATTCACCCCCTTGATGATCCAGTCTCCTTCGCTAACGTTCATGTTCCCTTCCAGGGTTTGGATCACGAACTGGGCGTTAGCAGGAATTCCTAAATCGTTAACCTTGTTCACGAAGTGTATGGTTGCGGTCTTATCTCTGTTTCCCTTGAAGGTGATCGCATAGTACAGCCTGGGGCATTGCTTCAGGCATTCCCTGGCCGTTTCACGGGTGAATTGGATGGCCTCGATCTCTACTGGGATTTTTCGGAATCTTTGCATTTTCCTGCCTCTCTGTGTGTCTTGATCGCCTTGCGAAGCATCCAGTGGGGAATGCCTGCTGCTATTGCATCGACAAGCCCACCCATTCCGTGCACTACCCCATAGGAGCGGAGTTCCTTTTTCATTTCTTCATCCTGAACCTTAATCCACCTCGTCATCTCTGACATTACATCGATTAGCATGTCTGCGCTCATCATCATTGGATTTCTTGCGCTGGTGGTTCCCTTGGTGGCGTGGACGATGATTCCTCCAGAAGGGTAGTCGTTCACATGTTCGATTTCGACGATGGCGATATACGGGTTGTTCTTCATCCAGCTATCGGTGTATTTATTCACCTCTGCCTTGTTTCGGGAGGCAATCTGACGCTTTCCGACCGTGTTCCCCTTGCTGTCGTAGGCTATCAGTCGGGAGTATTCTATTGGGGGTTGTTTGCCGTCATGCATTGCTCGTTCCCTCCACCCCACGTTCGGTGCGGTTCTTGGTGCGCTCTTCCAGGGCGTTGAGCGCCTGGCACAGGCCATCGATGGCATCATCATTTTCCTTGCAGGGGAATTTCTCGTTCAGTCCCTCCAGGATCAGCTTGGCAGCTTCGATGATGGTTTCTACCTGGCAGCCATTGATCCCTACTTCGGCGATGGGACGGTTCTGTAAGGTGAAGCTGATGCTGTTCACATCGTGCCGGATGTAAATGAAGTTGTGTGGTCTGATTTCTTTTTCAAACCACGTGTAGTCCATTGCTCCGCTTTCATTGAACTTTTCAGGATATTGTTCACGAAGCTTATCCATCACTACCACCGGATATCCACCTATCTGTTCTACATTTTCCAATGTTTTGAGTGCCATGTTGTTACCTCACTTGTTTTGTGTACGCTTGATCTGCGGCTTCTTGGGGGTTGTTGGTTTTGGTTTTCCTGCGCTCCTGGGCGGTTTCAGTTCTACGTTGAAGTCTTTCATCTCATACCACCGTGTCGATGTCGCTCTCCGGGGTTTCCAGGTCTTCCGGCATGAGTTCCGGTTGCTGCTCTTCGTCGTGTTCCAGAAGAAGAGGGTCTTTTACTTCGTAGGGTGGTTCGATCACAACTTTCTCGTCAAATATGCTACCCTGATCCAGGTCGTCTGTTCCTACCTTTCGACCGAGATTGAACTCGTCCTTTTCGGTGCGGACGGTTCGTCCCTTCGACCAAGTGTCTGTCAGGACGTCTGCCACGGCATCCAGGATTTCCCTGGCCTTGTGGTCAGGGATATCGATGGGGAGCTTGATCTCGATGCTCCCGCAGTGTTCCAGTTGGGCTTTGATTACGCTGGTCAGCATCTTTCCTCCTTAGAATGGCAGATCGTCTTTTGTTGCCAATGGGGGCAGGGCGTTCTTGTCGATGCTTGCCTTGCTCGCTGCGAATCCTGCTACCTTCTGGTAGTTTGGATTCTCCGGGTCTTTCTTCGTAGTGATCTGAATGGTTCTTCCGTAGATCATGGGCGGGATGAAGTTTTGCAGTTCTGATTCGTTCAGTCCGGCTGCAATTCCCAGGGATTTCAGCCTGGGCTTGGCGGCTTCGGTAAGCCAGCAAGTGTCGCTGATCATGCGTCCCTGGGCGTCCCGATAGTTGAATCTCCAGCCTTGGGTTCCTGCCTGGCTGGTGGTGTTTTCGCACTTAACGATCACTACGTCGTGCTTTCCTTCGTTGTCGATGTAGAGGCTGTTGCCTTCTACTTCGCTCAGGTTTTGGGGGGTGAATTGGTCGTCGTTCATCACATTACCTCCTGTTAGAACGGGAGAGCTACCTGTTCGGCAGCCTCGTGGATTATTTTGGGGATTGGGTTCGTTTTCAGTGGGATGCGGCGCCTGGCAGCCTCGTGGATCATGTGCATGATGCTGAGTTGCTGGTTGCTGAGTTCGGGGTTCAGGTCTATGCTTGGCCAGATCTCCCTGGGGTTGAATGATTCGGGTGCGGTGTCGTGCTGTAGCTGGTAGATGGCGAATTCGTAGAGGATCACCCATTGCCATCCGGCTTCGTCCCTGTAGCTGCCGTTCACTTTCTGGATCGTCCAGTCATTCTTTGTTCCGCAGTTCGGGCAGTGTGCCTTTGCTTTCGGGAGCATCAGGGGATTGCTGATGATCACCAGGTTTTCGTCCATCGCTTTCAGCTTGGCTCTGTCCAGTGTGTTGATGTATCCTTCCCTGCATTGTCCGCAGTATTCCTGGGCAGGTCTTGGGGCTTTCAGGATTGCTCCTTTTAGCGTGGTTGCGGTGACCTTCTCCTTCAGAGCCAGGATGTTGATGATCTCCTCGATGTTGAGGTTGTTGGGTGTGGAGGCTGCGATTGCTTCCATGCTCTGCTGTGGAATGCTTATGTTCAGCCTGCTGCAGATCACCTGCAGGTCTATCATCTTAGCCATTGTGTGTCTCCACGAACTTCCTGGCGAATTTCTGGCATATCTTCATGGGGTCTTTCAGCACCATCCCTTTCGCTGCTATCCATTCGCTCACCTGGTCTGGCACCTCGATCACTGCGTCGTTCCCATATTCCTCTCGCAGTTCCTTTAGCTGGTTTTCCGAGAGCCAGACTCCCGGAGCTACCTCCTGGGGGACGTCATCCTTCCCTTCCTTCCCCTCCTTCGATGAGGCTGAATTTTCTTTCCTCCCTTCCTTCCCTTCCTTCCAATCCGGGTTCTCGATGACCTTCCCGGTCACCCCATCCCGGATGTATTTTTCGCCTTGGGGGGGTAGGGGGGAAGGAATAGAATTAGAATTAGAATTAGAATTAGAATTAGGAATAGAGGGCTGCCCTTGGGGTGGGCAGGGGGTGGGGTTATCCTGGGCAGGGGGTGGGCAGGGGGTGGGGTTATCCTGGGCAGGGGGTGGGCATGAATTTTGCCGTTTTTCCTGTTTTTCCTGCCTATCCCCTGGGCAGGGGGTGGGCATGGCAAGGGCATGAATCTGTTTTATCACGTCTGCAAATTTTTGTTTTATGCCCACGGGGAGGGCATAAAGTTGTTCTGTAACATATTTTCTTACTGATGGATTATTGTATGATGTATATTTGTGGTAGTTTTCCAGGATCACGTATCCCTGATCATAGTGTACTTTCCCTGCCTGGGAGAGCTTGGAGAGGATTTCTTTGATCCTGGGGGTGGGGATGGCGGTGTCGAAGTTGATGGTGCGGATGGCGATCTCGTAGATGCCTGTGATCGAGATGTATTGGTTCGTCAGTAGGTAGACGAACAGGAGCTTCTCATCTGGCTCCGTTAGTTCCTCTGATACGAAGGTGTCGTACCAGAATCTGTCGCTAATTTGTCTTTGTTTTGCCATAATCTCTCCCGGTTTCTGAAGTCTCCCGGTTCGGCTGGTGGTTTGGGGGAAGGGTACCGGGAGGCTAACCCTTCCCCACAGTCACGCTATGTTGATTCGCTATTCGTTTCTCCGGGCGTTGTACGGAGTCGTCTGCGAGGTTCGAGAGCGAGGAATCACTTTCTTGGATATCTTGTCAAGACAAATTACGCATTTTGCGTAAATATGTTGCTGAGACATTTTGCATGGCGCAAAAAAAACCCGGAGCTTGTCCGGGTTATCTCGGTTGGGGGTTAATGGCGGGCTATTGGTTGATGTCGTCAGTGATGGCGTTGTTCGTGGCTATCGGGTTCCTCTGCGTTTCGGACAGCTTGTGGCAGAGCGGACAGGGTTGGTATCCGTGTTTCTTTGCCTGCTCTATCCCTTGGAAGTAGATCAGCCTATCGTAGTGGAGTTTCTTCACTAAGGGGCATCCTGGGGTGTGACAGATGTACATTTCCTCTTCTGCCAGTTGAGTTCCTCTGGTTTCGTATAGGTATCTGGCTCCGGTAATCGTTATGGCGAATGTGGCCAGGGCGATAAATATCCAAACTGTCTTGGGAATCCTTTGGGTGATCGGAAGTTCTCTCCTTTTCTGCTTTTTCTGTTTTTCTTTCTCCGCTTTCTTTTTATTGATTTCCCCTGCTAACTGTTTGGTCAATATTTCAGCGAACTGCTCTTCCGCTTCTGTGAGGAGCATGTAGTTTTCTTCCTTGCGTTGTTGCAGAATTCTTAGTTGTTCTCTTAGTAAATCCTCAACGCATATATTTGCCTTCTCCAGTAATTTGTGCCTGGCTTCAGTCATTATTTCTCCCTATGATGTCCACCAGTTTACTGATGGTCTTTTGCTGTTCCATCAGCATGTCCTGCTGCTTCTCAATTACCCCCATTGCTGAGTCTCTTTCTTTTTCCTCCGTGGTTTTAGCGTCAATCTCGAATTCTGGATTTTCTGCTTTCAATAGAACTTCAATGGGGATGTCTAAAGCCTTAGCAATATCTTCCAATATGTCTGCGGTAGGGACTGTTCTCCCGGACTCATATCCAGCAATTGTGCTATGTTTCAAACCAATTTTTTCGCCCAGCGCTCCCTGCGATAAACCCCTTACTCTCCGCATTTTTTTGATGTTTTTCGACAGCATGATACCTCCTAATTTTGCGGATTGCGTAATTTTCTCTTGACAGATTACGCAGCACGCATAATCTGTCGCCATGTCTGTTGCACCACATTCCCACAGTCAGCAACAGATAGAAAAAGTCAAGGAGAAAAAACGATGGATGTTTTAACGGCTGTTGAAATTCGGAACCTTCGGAATCGCCTTGGGCTTACCCAGGCTCGCCTGGCGTCCCTGGTTGGTGTTACCAGAAACACCATCTCTCGCTTGGAGCGGGGTGTGACCAACGATTTCGAGCTTCGCTACATGGCTACCGATGCCCTGCGTCGGATACCCTCGTCCTTTCTACTGAGGGGGATTACATGAAACTACGTTCCCTTGTCTCTTCCTTCTATTCCTGGGCGCACACCCCTGTCGGGGACGGCGTCCTCTGCGCAATCATCCTTTTCGTCTTCATCATCGCCTGTTTTGCCCTGCTTTGGGCTGGCTGGCTAAATGGCTCACTAACTAACTGGAGGTAAAAATGTTAATCCGAAAGAATCTCGAATTCGAGTCCTTCGGGACTCAGTATCATGGTGGCAGTGTAGTAGAGTCTGCCGTGTGCTCCATCTGTGGAGAACACATCCGCATTCTTCGCCATGCTGACGAGGAAGAGGAAATTCTATCCGGTGGCTGCGAGCACACCGTGGAGGAATCATGACTACATTCACCAAAGCTGTCAAGTACGGGGCGAAGCTCCGCATGGCCATCATGGGTATTAGTGGTTCTGGTAAGACCTACTCTGCCCTGCGTATCGCTACATCCCTGGGTTCCAGGGTGGCGTTCATTGATACCGAGCGTGGTTCGGCTCGTAAATACTCCGACATGTTCGACTTCGACGTCATGGAACTCGACTCATTCGCCGTGGAGAATTTCATCGCCGGGATCGAGGCTGCCGAGAATGGGGGATATGATGTTCTGATCATTGATTCCCTTTCCCATGCCTGGGCTGGTAAGGATGGGATACTGGAGTTTGTCGATGCCGAGACTGCTCGCTCCCGTGCCAAGAATGCATATACTTCGGGGTGGCGTTCAGCTACACCTCTGCACAATCGTCTGGTGGATACCATCCTGACGTGTAAGCTCCATGTGATAGCCTGTATGCGGACGAAAGCGGATTATGTGCAGGAATCCGTGAACGGGAAGACGGTTCCCAGGAAGGTCGGGCTTGCTCCTGTCCAGAGGGAGGGAATGGAGTACGAGTTCGACGTCGTGGGAGACATGGACGACGAACACAATCTGATCATCAGCAAGACTCGCTGCCAGGTGCTGGACAAGAAGCTGTTCCCCTTCCCTGGCGAGGACGTAGCTGCGATTCTGCGTGAATGGCTCATGGGTGAGCCTGCTCCCGCTACCGCTCCCAAGCCTGTATCTTCTCCGGTTCAGCAATCTCAGCCCGTTGCTCCGGTCAAGGCTTCCACGGCTGCGCCTGCTGCTGAGCCTTCCAAGCCTCCCATCCAAGATCCGGTTTTCGACGATTCGGAGGCCGAGGCCATCTACAAGAAGCTGCGACAGAAGATCATGAACATGCACACCGGGAAGCTATTCGGGTTTCATGACAGCGATGTTCTTCGGGAGCACATGCTGAGAGCGCTTCATGTTCCCAACATTCGATTGGTAACCGACGCTCACCGCAGCGCTATGGTCGCATGGTATGACTACCTAACCGATATGCTCGATAAAACCGATTCTCCCTTCGAGCCTATCCCCTTCTTTGACTATCCCGATCCTGCGTCTGAGCCTGCGTCTGAGCCTGCGTCCTCTGAGATTGATTTCGATGCTCTTCTGGCCGAGATCGATGCCGAGATCACGGCTCGTAAAATCGATGATTCGATGGCTACCTTCCTGGCTGATTCAGCTATGAAATTACATGCCAGCAAGTCCCCTTCGCTCTCTTCCATTTTGGCCAACGTGAAGTCTTTTCCCCTCAAGAATGATCCTGCTGCGGCTAACACTGCTGCTGACGATGTAAAAAACCTACAGGGTGAGGTCAAGTTCATCATCCAGCAGTTGGTCACTGGCCAGATCGACGGGTTCCACAAGCCGGAGCGCTTCAATAAGTCGATATTCGATCATCTTGGGGTTAAGCGGGTTGGCGATTGCAAGGACGTGAAAAAACTTGCTGCCTACATCGTCCATCTGAACAAAATCCTCAATCTTGAGATCAAAGAAGAGCTTGAGGTCAAGGGCGAGGAGGTGGCCTAATGAACCTGTTCTCTATCGAATCCTCCTTCGCTGTCCTGGATGCCATGCTGGAAGAATCTCAGGGTGTCCTTACCCCTGAGATCGAAGCCTACATGGACACCATTGGTGCCATGTCCCTTGCCAAGCTCTTCGACCTGCAGAACCTTCGTGATCAGTGCCAAGCCTTTGCCAAAACCTGTAAGGAGAAGGCTGACGAGTTCGCTGCCAAGGCCAAGGCTCTGGATGCTCGTGATGCTCGGTACAGGGGATGGCAGGTGAAGATCATGTCCGCTGCTGGTCAGAAGTCTATGACTAACGGCGCTCACAAGATCACCCTTGTTCAGAATCCCCTTCGCATAGAAGTGGTGGACGAGACCGCCATCCCGTCCACCTATCAGGTAGCCGAGGTCAAGATGTCCTTGGCAGACTACGAGAAGATCAAGGATCAGATCGAGGTGAAATCTGTCAAGCCCGCAGCGGACAAGAAGGCTATCGCCGACCTTTACAAGGCCACTGGAGTCGAGCTTTCCGGTGTCCAGTATGTCCGTGAAGACAACGTGAGGGTCTCATGATGGCCGCAGTGTTCTATTCGCTTGGCAGCGCTGTCTGCATTCTCTACATCATCTTTCTCCTCCGGGAGTTGTTAGGAAGCCGAGGTGCGGGGGGTAACTCCCCTGCACCATTCGGGGAACCAGCGAACGATCTATGCTGGTGGTGCCACCATGCTCTTGGCGCAGATCGGCAGCTTGCTAATCTGCCTACGGGTCAGAAGGCTTTCATCTGCCCTACCTGCGCAGCATCCCTTCCTGGGATGAAGCACTATTTGGAAGGAGGTTCCCGTGGCTGATCGTATTCCTGTGTTTCAGTGTGAATGTCCTGAGTGTGGACATCCTATCTGGCATCACGGCATCGAGCATGCCGTTTGCCCTGAGTGCCTGGCGAACCTGAACCAGTTCTCGTCCGAGGATGCCGATCCAGGCTCTCTTGCCGAGTATGACGAGCTTGATGGCGCTGCTGTCCGTCCGGGGGTGGTTCAATGAGAGCAGCTACCCGCTATCCCGTGAAGGTTCACGTATGCCGTTGGTACTACGTTCCTGGCTCCATCAGGAAAAAAGAGGTGGTTCCAGGATTCCCATATTGCTTTCGTCTGGTATGTCCCGTGTGCGGGGATGAGGCGATTACTTGCACCAAGTCCCGTCAGGAGGCGATCTCTGAATCCCTTAACTTTCTTACTCTTGGAGGTGGAAAATGACTAAGATCGAATGGTGCGACGACGTATGGAATCCCGTGTGGGGTTGTGAGTTCGGGTGTCGCTATTGCTACGCTCGTGACATGGCTAAGCGTTTCGGGAAGACCGGATCAGAGCGGGCGTTCAAGCCGACCTGGAAGCTGGACAATTTCCAGAAGAAGTTCTCGTCCCAGGTTCGCCGGGTGTTCGTCAATTCCATGAGCGATGTCGCCTTCTGGAAGCCGGATTGGTGGAAGTGTGTCCTGGATCGCATCCGGGAATTGCCGGAGATCGATTTCATCTTCCTCACGAAGGGACACAGCTATCCAAAGCTCCGCTTTCCTTCCAACGTGATCCTGGGCTACACCATTACTGCCAAGAATACCGCTACCCAGTACGAGCCAGTAGATGGGGTTCGTATGCTCTTCAATTGCGAGCCGCTCCTGGAACCGATGGGGGCTGAGGATGCCTTCGTCGCTGCGTCTTGTAATTGGCTGATCATTGGTGCCGAGACTGGGAACCATGCCGGGAAGGTCGTTCCCGATATCCTGTGGGCGCAGGCTCTGCTTGCCTCCTGCCTTGCCGAGGGAGTTCCTATCTTCCTGAAAGACAACATGCTTTCCGTACTGGGGGAGGATTCGATCCCGGATCACTACCGCCAGTTCCCTGGGAGGCTCTCATGAATAAGTGGGAACAGCAGTATCTCCAGCACCTGCTTTCGCTTCCTGGGGTCGTCTCCGCTTCCTATGAGCCTATCACCCTTCGCCTTGCTGATCGCACTGGCTACACACCTGATTTCCTGGTGGTGATGGCCGATGGTTCGGTTCAGTTCCATGAGGTGAAGGGTTACAGCCGGGATGATGCCATCGTCAAGTTCAAGGTCGCTGCAGAACTCTACAAGAACGTATTCGTGATAGTTCGCAAGGGTGGCGCTGGCTCCTGGGAGGAGATGTTCCGGCTGAACGACGGCGAGAAGAAAAAGAGATCCCGGAAGCCGAAGGTTGATCCTCCCCTGGTGGCGAAGCCCAGGCAGACCGGATTCAGTTCGGCTCGCCCTCCTCAGCGCATGTCCTATCAGGCTATGTGCCAGTCCCCTGCGCACAAGAGGGTTCTCGATATGAAGCCCAGGGCTTTCCGTGATCTGCGGGATCGCCTGGGAAAATCACCCTCAGAGATGGATTCCCTCGTTGGGCTTCCGCATCCTGGGGTATGGGAAAAACTTGAGAACGGCTCGATCACGCTCTACCAACAGCGCCATGTCGAAGCCATTATGGAGTTGCTATGATTTGTACTATCCTTACTATTGTCGCTGCCCTGTTAGTCGCTGTGGTTCTCTTCCCATGCGCCAGGGAGCTTTTCTATTCAATCAAGATTCGCATTATGGAAAACAGGAGTAGATACCTATGAAACAGACCGCTGCCCTTGTCGCCGCTCGTGATCTCACCGTCCAGTCGTTTCGCACCCTGGAGAACGTGATCCTGGGCACCTTCAACAATCTGATCGCCGTCCTGCAGGATGAACCGCAGCCAGTCCAGGACGACCGATACCTCTCTACGTCCGATGCCGCTGCCTATCTCGGCATGCCTCTTGGCACATTGCAGAAAATCATGAGCAGCAATGCCATCACCTACATCAGACCGAACCGGGGGAAGGCTTACTTTCGGAAGTCCGATCTCGATGCCTACATGGAGAAGGGTCGGATTCCCTCCAACGACGAACTGATGGGCAAGGGATAGCACCTCCCTCTTGCCCTTCTTAGAACCACCCCCTCCTTCATCTCCTTGGGAGGGGGTTTTTTGTTGGTTTGCACGTTATCTGCACGTTGACCGTTTTCGAAATGTGCCGTAAAGCCTGGAGCTAAATGGGGGATTCGAACCCCCGACCTACTGATTACGAATCTTGTGTCTTTCGTTTCCGGACTTTTCCGCTGCTTGGCTTTTTCCCATATATTCCGTTGTTTTTGGCTTCTCGTCTTTCTTTCTCTTGACATCTATAGCCTGGGAATGCACGTTGATCTGCACGTTATTTTGCACGTTGGTTTCGAGGTTCGTATGAAGAAAGATTTGTGGGACTCGGTCAAGAGTCTTAACCGGGCGTTTCGTGTCAAGGTCTGTAAGGATCGCTCTCGTAGCACCGGGAAGTACCTGCTCTATCTGGAGTACACACATGATGGGGTTCGGGATCGCTGGTTCCCTGGCCTCTCGCTCTGGCTGGATGATCAGCATCGCTCCCAGGACGAGATCACTATCCGGCGGGTTCTGCTTTTGCGGGAGAAGCGGGAACAGGTGGTGATGTCTGGCGGCAGCCTTTCCTCAGATGTTTCCATGGTGCGCTTCCATGATTATGGGGTGGACGTAATCTCAGGGAAGAAGCCAAAAAACCGCAAGGGGTACCAGGGAGCGCTGGATTCCTTCTCGAAGCTATACCCTGGGATTATGCTGTCTGAGGTGTCATCCAGGCATGCATCCCGGTATCTATCGAGTATCTCGCACCTGTCTTCATGTACCATCAATCATTACCTGGGTGCGCTTCGCCATGTATGTGCGCTTGCGGTTCGTGATGGTCGCATCCAGTCGAATCCCTTCGTGGGGATATCCGTGAAGCCGTCCCAGGCCAAGAAGGAGTTTCTCACGATCCCGGAGCTTGAAAAGTTGCTGGATGTTGCTTGCGCCAATCCAGAGGTTAAGCGGGCGTTCATCTTCTCCTGTTTCACTGGTCTGCGCCTGGGCGACATCAAGGGGTTAACCAGTGATCAGATTCGGGATGGCTATCTGCATTTCACCCAGGCGAAAACCGGAGCGCATGAGAGGCTCCGGCTTCCTGGGATTGCTCTGGAGATCGTGGCTGGAATTGATGGTCGTGTTTTCCGGTTGCCTGGCTACAAGCAGCTACGGCGTGATCTGGCGGCCTGGGTGCGGGATGCCGGGATCAAGAAGCGGATCACGTTTCACTGCTCCCGGCACACTTTCGCTACCCTTCAGCTAACGCTGGGCACCGATATTTTCACCGTGTCCAAGCTCCTGGGGCATTCGGATGTCCGGGTGACTCAGGTCTATGCGAAACTGGTGGATGCCAAGAAGGACGAGGCGATGGATCGGCTGGATCATGCCGGGATTGGCTCCTCTGGTGGGAAGACTGTTCCGTAGCCTATCCCTACTGCGCTGCTTAATGTGTCGTTCATTTTGAACGGGTAGAAGATGTCGCAGATGGCGTTTTGCGTCAGGTAGTTGATTAGCCACCAGAAGCCGTCCACCATTACTCGCTCTGGCTGGATCACGTACCTCTCCCCATCCCATCTTTGCGCCAGGACGTTCCAGACGTTTCCGTTTGCGTCGGTGATTCTCATCAGTTCGGATTCGGGATTGTGATCCTGGATGTGCTGCTTACCGAGTCATCCATGTTGAACGGGAAGCTGATGTCGGTTGCTCCCGTTGCTCCTGCCAGGTAGTTGAAGAACGTCATTGGTATCTGGATGGATTGCGGGCTTGGCAAATCCTCCGGAACCAATACCGTGATCGTGTTGTTCCCTGCCTGCACATTGAACGTCTGGCCTGTCGTCAGGTCGTATTTTTCTATCAGCCACATGCCGTTTCCAGACAGGCTACCTGCCTCCAGGAACTCGTGGTCGTAGAGTGTGAATCCTGACGTTTGTGGTGCGAGTACGGATAGTGTTTTCCTGTTGTACCCTGGGTTGTTGGCTGCGAAGTCTGTCGCTCCAAAATCGCTTCCGGAGTACACCCTGGTCTTTAGCTCGAATTTCCATCCTGATGCCTGCGTTGGGTTCGATGGGTTCACGGTTACTCCCAGGTTTTGGAGGGTTGGGGTGCTGAGCAGGTATAGGAATCCTGGCATCTGCAGGCTGTAAGTGATCCCGCCTTGGGTGTAGTCTACTGTGGTGACGATGGGCATCCTTATTGGTTGTCCCTGGAGCCCTGCCGGAATGGTTAGTCCCAGGATTTCAGGCGTTGCGTACTGCAGCGATAGCGGGATGTTTAGCTGCCGAACTCTGCCTGGTTCTACGGTGACGGCGGGATAGGTGGTTCCGGTGTGCAGGATTGCTCCGCTGGTGATTGGGAGTTCTTCCCACGTCTGGCTCAATGGGCTGTAGATTCGACATGTGCTGCTCCCTGGTATGTTCACGGCATAGTCATTGGCCGCTATGGTGATGGTGGTGGCTCCTGCGGGATTGTTGATCAGAACTGGCATCGCCTTCGGGAACAGGTACCCCAGGTTCTGGTAGAGAATGATGGCCTTCTTCTGCAGGGTGATCTGCGGGTCTACGTAGGCGGCGGTGATTTTTGCGCAGAGCGGGACAGTAGCGTTTTCAGGATCAGTCCAGACGTTCTGCCCTTCTGCGTTGATCGAGCGGAGGTCTTTCAGGCATATGCATGGGGTGTAGCCGTCCACGAGTTTCAGCGCTCCTGTGGAGTCGTATATTGATCTTGGCAGGTTGAAGCTGTCTGTGGTGAGCGGGTCTTGCAGCAGGATGGTAGCCCAGTAGAATGTGTGCGGGTAGTATTTGGCGTAGTTGTTTATGAATGCCGTGTTGGACAGGCTGAAAACTGTCGTTCCTACCATCAGTGCGTAGGTTGGCTCCTGGACGATTGACGATCTTTGGTAGCTCGCTACGTCGTGGATGTATGTCGTCGTGTTGGTTCCGGAGTGGCATCGCACCCCTACCTTGATGAAGGGGGCGGTGTTGGGGTTGAAGTACGGCAGGATGTCCGTGATGTTGGTTCCCCTGATCGCTGCAAAACCTCTGACCATTGCCACCGTTGGGCTTAGCATCGGATTGGCTACGGCGTTCAGTCCGTCGTGGTCGGTGTACATCCCTCCCTGGCTGGTCTGAACACATGCGAAGGTGAGTGCGCTGTTGATCGGGTAGTCATAGATTCCTGCCAGGCATACCTCTTTGCTTCCGACCACGGTGTATAGTCCTACCTGCCCTTGCACTGTGTACGAAATTCGGTGCCAGATCAGCAGCTTGGTTGGCCTGATTTGCGTCCCTTGTATGGGGACGACCACGGTGTCAGATTGTGTTTCAGATAGCGCTGCTGCGTATTTCCAATAGGCGTTATCCCCTGTTCCGTCAGGGATGGGTGTCAACGTGATCCCGTTCAGCAGATGTGCGACCACGGCTTCGTATGTCAGGTTGCGGTATGCCCATGCGGTGATGTCTGTGGGAACTCTGCCTCCCATGTTTAGCCCTGCTGCGCTTTCCGGGAACTCAGATGGATCGTCTATGATCATCATCTCTGGTTGCCCTTGGTACCTGGTCACCCAATATCCGGGTGCTATTCTGGCGTCGAACTCTCTGTTTGTGTTTGCGTTGTAAGCATCGAAGATGGATCGCTTAATGCAGTACATTGCTACCTTGATCTCGATGGCGTTGATTGCGAGGGTGGGGATTGGCATGTTATCTCCTGAATAGTGAGTTGGTGTTGTACCAGATGTCGTTCACCTGGGGGTTGTCCGGAGGATCAGGCTGGATGTACACATTCCCGCCAAATACCTGTTTTCTGGCTGCCAGCGCTTTCACTTGCTTTGTTAGCCTGGTTATTGCTTCGCTGTCCTGTTCTTGCTTGATTTTGGGCTTTAGGATCGGCTTATCCATATAGGAGTCCCTGCAGTTGGGGGTAGTCTGGAGGGTAGTCCAGCTTGGTTGCTTTCAGTTGTGCGTGGGTCACTATCCTCGTGATAGTGTGCCGTCCGGAGATGGCCAGGATCAGGTCTTTCACTGATTCTACCTGTGCGTCGCTCAGCTTTTCCCAGTATTCGTATCCCCTGAATGGTGCGCAGCGAACCACCTTCTCCCAAGGAATTATTTTGCCAGTCCATGACAATAGCTGGTTGTTGATCCTGCGCAGGTGTCCCCAGGATCGGATTTCGATCCCGATTGAACACTTGGCGTCCTTCATGTTCGTTCCGGTGTGGTATGCCCAGTACTTCTCATCGAAGTATCGGTACACTTTGCCGTCGTCATCGATTCCGTAGTGGACGTTCACGTAGTCCCGGATCGCCAGGCTTGCCTCGGCTCCGCTCATGCTCCCTCCACCTGTGTAGTGGAGGACGATCATGGTCTTGGGGGTGACTTCTTTCACGAAGTCTTCGGATGGTTTGTTGTGGATAATGATCATTCTTTGTCCCTGCTTTTGCTGTATGGTTTGTATTGGTGTTTTGTTTCCTTTGCGTGGTATTCTTCTACCATCGCTTTCTTTGCGGTTCTGGTTGCTTCGCTGCCGATCTTCTGCAGCAGCTTCTGCAGTTCGTCTATCTCTCCGGAGTATGCCATGTCTTCTATCTGTTGGCCGTGGTCGACCATGCTCATGGAGACTTCCATTCCCCTCAATCGCAGGTATCTCTCCTTATCGAATCCCTTCAGGGTGACGTACTGGTCTTCCTCGATCTTGATCTCGTAGGAGGTGGTGGAGGGTATCTTCAGTCCGCTGCCCAGGATGGCGTTCAGGGTGCTTCTGATGTCGGTGGGGATGTTGTCTTTGTCCACCACGTAGAACGGCTGGTCGTCTTTGATCGGGGAGCCGATGATCTCCTGCCAGCGAGGGTTGCTCTTCGCTTCTCTCCCGAATGTGTCGATTCTGGCCGGGATGCCTTGCTTCAGCCAGGGGCTTGTCCATGGGCGTAGGGAATACATCATGTATTGCGCAGTGGTCTCCGGGTTGTGCTGCCTGGTGTAGATCAGGTCGTTGAAGAAGCGGAAGAAGTTGGGCGACACAGGCAGGAGTTGCGCCGGGGTCTCGCCGACTGAGCGCATGAAGTACTTCTTGTCCCGTCTGGCCACGGCCTCTATCGCTCCGCTCAGTCCGCTCAGGAAGCTCTTGTCCAGGATGGTGTTCATTATCCCCATCATGGCGTAGCTGATAGATTCCTCGGCGCTTGCCTTGCGGTTCGTTCTGTTCCTTGCTTCGTTGTAATTGGCTATCACGGCCAGGGCTGGAGAGATCGGGAGCATGGTGTATGGTATCCATTGGTCTCCGATCAGGATCGAGTATGGTCTCCATCCGGTTTCCTGCATCTGTCTCCGTTCTTCAGGGTCGTCGCTACCTCCTCCGCTCAATAGGTCTCCCAGGAGTGCATAGGCCAAGGCCATTCCGATTGTCCCCAGGGTGGCTCTGATTAGTTGCCTGGTGATGTCTCGCTTCATGTATGGGCTTACGATGGGATTCCCGTTGGCGTCCTTCCAGATTTTGCGTTGCTGCAGCTTGTCCACCGCTCCGGTGTATTTCACCGCTCCCAGGAATCCCAGGGGAGTCCAGTCCAGTCCGGCGTTGAAAACGTTCGCCACCACCCTGGTAAAGGGTAAAACTTTCATCTTCAGTAGTAGGGCGGCGGTTCTGCCTGGTGCTCCTAAGCCTTCCATTGCCTGGAATGCTTTTTCCACCCCCATTACGACCGCTCCCAGGATTCCTTCCGGGTCGTAGTTGAAGGTTGTCCGGCTTGCCTCGTATTCGGCTTGCTTCAGCATGGCTGCCGTGGGGTTCACCATTAGTTCCTGGATCGGTATCCCGGTCTGTTTGGATTCGGCGATTGCCAGGCTCATCAGTTGCGCTCCGTAGCCTCTGCGGAAGTAGAAGGCGTCCTCGGCTGCCAGGATTCTGGTGACCAGGGTAAACTTGCGCATCAGCCTGGCGTTGGTGACGGTGATGTCGTATTTCTTCATGAATTCGGTTCCGTCCTGAAGGGCTGCCTTGGCATTCTTGATTCCTTCTTTGGCGTCGACGATGGATTGCAGAGTACTCTTGAATCCTCTGTCCATGATGATGTTGACGATGTTTTCCAGTGCCAGGTTGGATTCGTTGCCTATCAGGTTCTTCACGTGGGTCATGGGGCTGGAGAGGATGTTCTGGTAGAAGATGCTCCGGGCGATGTCCCACTTGCTTGGCTTGATCGGTGGCAGGTCGGTAAATCTGCTCTTGCGCTCCCACAGCTTCTTCAGTACTGCCAGTTCCTGGCCGTTTAGTCTGGAGTTAGTGTCGTGGGCGTTCTTCAGGATGTTTCTCTCTGAGCTTGCCAGCGGTCTCCAGGCTCTCAGCAGGTCGTCCAGGATGGCTTTTTCCTGGTCGTTCAGCTTGTCGCTCTTGCTCAGGCTCTCCAAGATTTTCATCTCTGCAGGGGTCAGCTTAAGCTCGGTCTTGGCGATCTGCTCGTCTATCTTGGTGATCTGGCTTTCGGATATCTTCAGTTGTTCCCTTGCCTGGTTGATCCGGTGGGTCAGGGATTGCGTCCGGTTCTTCACGATGGCGATCCGCTCTTCCATCTCGCTTTTCTGCCTGCGCAGGGTGTCCACGTATTCGCTTTTGTAGCGTTGTCCGGTCAGGCGTTCGAGTTCGTCCAGAAATCCCTCGAAGGCTTTCTCAAGCTCGGCCAGCATGGATTCTGCCTCGGCCAGTTCTGCCTGGAGGTCTGCCAGTTCTGCGTATTGCCTGTCTCTCTCCTCGTTCAGGGAGATGGAGAGTTGCACCAGGCGTCCAATCCGCATTGATTTCTCTTCCCTGGCATGGCGCAGGATGCGTCCGGCGTTGGTCTTGATGTGGTCGTAGCGCATCATGGCGTCGGCGGTGGCTGAGGTGAGGATGGAGATCTCTTCGTTCAGGTTCTGGTCGATGATCCCCTTGGCAGCGTTTTGGGCTGCCTGTGAGCGTTTCTCCAGCAGTTGGTCATAGAGAGTGTTCCCGTATGCGAAGAGGTTCAATCCCTGGGCGTAGAAGGTGTATCCGTCCGCTCCCAGGCTGTCCAGTTCTTCCTGGCTGATCCCCATGTCCTTGGCGTATTGCTCTGCTTCGTCCAGGTGGAAGGTCATGTCGCTGCGGTCGGTGCCTTCCGGCTTGTTCGTGGCAATCTTCTGGCCGATCCCTGCGATCTTCAGGATGGCCATTGAGCTTCTGGCCTTCTCTTCGCCTTCCCGGTAGGCTGCCCGGATCATGCGGGCGATCTTCTCTTTCCCGGCGATGGGTTCGATCCCGGTTTCCTCCACGATCTGCTCGGCTATCTGCTTTGCAGCCTGCTTGGTGATCGTGGCGTATTCCTTGTTATGCTTGGCGAGCAGCTTCTTGGCCTCTTTTAGGCGCTGCTCTATGTCCTCGTCGAGGAGCCTATACCGTTCCTGTATTCCTGGGCTAAATTCGCCTATCTGTAGCGCTTTCCGGGCTTCTGCGAATTTCGGACTTGACAAGCCAACGGATTTGTTTATCTTGTCAATAGCCTCGATTAGTTGCTGCCGCGGCCGGGTATTGGTCTCGGAGGAGGCAGTAATCATGTCGAGGCTTTTCTTTCTATTAATATATGCTATCTGTCCTGGTCTATTTAGTAGCCAGTTATCAATGCTTTCTTCCCTTTTGCCAAAAATGGTTCTAATTGAATTAAGATAGTACTTTCCTGTTTCATCTAAGCTATATCCCACTGCTACGAGTATTTTCCCGTGTGGATGTTCAATGCTTGTTACGATGTCGTAGTTATTTTCTCCGTGCATCTGAGCAATTAAAATAGGGTCATTGATAGCTAAGGGCATATCAGTTAGCATGTCCTGTGTTAATCCATGTTTTTCCGCTTTCTTTTCGAGTTTATCAAATCTCAGCATTATCGGCACGTCTTTCATCCCAGCAAGCGCCAGAATTACCCCAGGGTTGCCAAGTGAAATGCTTTCAGAAGTTAGGACTTCCCCTTGAAAATACTTCGCTATCTCCTCGTTAAACTTAACGTTCACTGCTTCGTCAACAAGCTTATATCTGATATCCGGGTTCTCTCTGCTGAACGTCCCCACGTTGGCTGTGGCGGACTTGATCTGGGTGGGGGAGAATGCTATGTATGTTGTGGTTGTTCTCCCCATACTTCCAACGTCTTTTTGCACTACAAGTCCATCAAATAAATGATCTTTCATGAATTTATCTATATGCTGTCTCATTTCGCTTGATAGCTCATCAGTTTTGGATTTCCATTCATCAAGAACCTTTTGCGTCCTGTAGTCCCAAGTGTCGTCGTATATTTTGTCTTCTGCAACAAATAGTTGGTCAAACTTTCTATCTGTTTCTCTATATTTCTCCAGCAATTCTCTATATCGCTTGTCTTGCATAGATACTACGCTCTGTAGTGTCTCAGATGTATCAAAATAAGCTGGGTCACGAAGATTAAGGAATGCTGCCATTTGCGCTGTGTTCTCTGGGTCTGAAAGACCTATATCTTTTGGTGTGGGCTTAAAAAATATTCCGTTTGGCATGCGATTATCGCTTAATCGTGCTTGTGCGTATCGTGGGTCAGTAGAAAATCCCCCCTTTGTTAATATTGATTGTTCCTTTTCCTTTGTGGTTTGGTGCCAAACCACCATCGGCTCCCCGTTCTCGTCCACCACCTTGCTGGCGTTCTTGGGATCATTCTCCCAGTCCCCGAACCAGTCCTTGAAGTTCTGCGTCCGAACTTGAAGCCATTGGCGTTCGTTCAGATTCGTGGGCTTGCCGTTGGGGGCTTTGAGAAATTGGTCAGTGCCTTCGTATCTCTTCCGCACCTCTGCCATCTGGCGTTCGGCTTCTGCGGTCTCGGCGGTGGATGGCATGGTCTTGAACCGCTCGGAAGCTGAGGCTGCGGTGTACATTTGCTGCTTCTGCCTGGCGTCCTTGACTATCGCATTTATCAGGTCGCTCATCTCCCCTTCCAGGTGCATCAGGGCGGTAAGCATCTGCTTCTTGTCCTTGGCGGTGTATTCCTTGCTGGTCTTCAGACTCTTCACCTCGTCCATCGTCTGGTCGTAGGCGTGGTTAACCGTGAAGATCACTTCCTCGGCGTTCTTGTATCCCCACAGGGGTTCGCTGTATTTCGGGCTGTTGTGCAGGCTGTTCAGTTCGATGATGAACATCCTGGCGACCTCCCTTGCGTTCTCAAAGTCGTCTTCCCTGTTCCAGATGTTCTTGCTCAGCACATCCCACAGGGTTCTGCTGTTCTTGGTGTGGGTTGGGTGGATTTGTTTGTGTAGGTCTTGGTTGATCCCTGGCCTGATCACTTCCATCCGGCTGAGGTGTTCTGGCAGCATGTCCCAGGCTCGGTCGAAGATCTCTTTCCATTCCGCTGGTGCCTCCTGGTATCTCCATCCCTGTTTCGATTCCTCTATTGCGTCATTGTAGCGCTGGTCGAGGTATTCGTCTATCCGGTTGGTTGCCAGGTAGTTCAGCATGCCATCCATAAGCAGGTATCCCATTATCGTTTCGTAGTGTGCATTCTTGATCTTGTCTTTCTTGACGTCGTCTTCCTTCCGCTGAGCCATTTCCTTGCTGATTCGGTTGTTTACTGAGGCGGGAAGAAGGAGGTAGTAGTCCAGTGTTGATTCAGGATAGAGCTTGATCCCGGATAGCTTCACCCGGATCGGCTGTCCGTTGAATAGTACCGGGGTTGCCTTGTCGAAGGTGGTGACAAGCTGTCTTCCCCTGGGGCGGTCTTCGGTCGCTTCCAGGGGAGTGTTCTGTATTCTCTTGGCATCGAAGCCGATGCGGGCTTCCACGTTTCTGCTTTCCACCTCGCCGAGCAGGTGCATGTATTTCTCGGTGGAGGTCATGCCGGAGATTGGGAAGTCTCGCTCTGCGGATTTCTCGTTGCCTCCTCTGGCGAATCCCTCCATTGCCTGGATGTAGTGCTGGATTTCGTGGGCGAGTATTTTCTTCAGCCAGGGCGCCATGCTTCCCGTAAAATAGCTGCCTGGTTTTGCGTAGACAGGAACGTCTATGCCAATGATGTTGTTCGCCTGGTTGCAGTATCCTCCCGGCTGCATCGGGTGGAAAACCACATCCACGTCTTTCATCACCGGGTAAGCCTTGAAGAGGTCTTTGTCGTCAATCAGGTCTCCGAGTTTGGCTGCCCAGTAGCTTCCCTTGGCGTTTTCGGGTCGGTATGATAGCGCATGCGATGGGTTCTCCAGACTGTATTCCTTCAGTGCGCTCTTTGCCTTGTGTTGCTGCAGGTCGAGGGTCAGGATGTGCTTGATGTTGGCTGCTGCCCATCGCTGCACCCTGGTGATCTCGGTGGGAGTCAGTTCCCTGTCGCCGATCACCGTCCCGATCCTGCTGCGGTATGCTATCCAGGGAAGGGTGTCTTTCCAGTTGGCGCTGGTTCCTGCTGCCATTTCAAAAACCTTGTCCAGGAGACTGTCTTCCAAGCCTTCTATCACCAGTTCTGGAAACTTGGTCAGCTTGTGGGGGAGCAGTCGATCCTTCATTTCTGCGGGATAGTCTTCTGCCTGGCTTACTTGCTGATAGCCTTCTATGGTGGCGTAATTGCCACCCAGGGATTTGATGTTCAGGTTGGTGTCCGGGAGTTCGTAGCGCCATTTTCCGTCGATCCCGATTTCCCATCCGGTGGCGTATTTGGTGGCCTTGTTGTTGTAGCCCTTGCGGTACATCTCCTCTGCCCGGCTGAAGTTGATCATCAGCTTTTCCAGACGTTTGCCTTTTGCCCACCGGGTTACTCCGTAGATGCCCAGTAACTTATGCCTTGACACAGAACCTGGCTTGGGAACGATGGAGTCAGGGTGCGCTTGGGCAGGATTAGCATGGTGCCCTTGCTTTGTTCCTTGACCGTCTATCAACCTTGAGGACGCACCCTCTTTTTCGTCTTTTTGTTTGTATGCTGTCACCACCCAGTTCTTGGGGAACCCATAGTACTGAGTTTCTATGCTAATTATGTATTTTCCCTTCCTAATCAGCTTGCGTGTCTCGTGCATTTGGTCTCTCGACATGCTGCCGTTAGTGATGGTATCAATCAATATGTCAGGCGTGATTTCTGGATGCTTGTCGATTATGTGCGAAAGTCCTCCCCCTTTGTGCTTATCTCCCCATCCCCACATCAGGTCGATTGATCCGATCTTGTCCCGTTCGAAGGCATCCAACACTTGCCCTGCTTTTCTGGCGAATAGAGCCTTGATAGCCTCGTATTTGGTTTTGTAGTGCTTGCTGATATCTTCTGGTTGGGCAGCAAAGTACCGTCGTTTCTCGTCATCCGTTTTGTACCTGTGTTGTTCTCCTCCGTCGCTCTCGTCCTGCACTCCTGTTCCTGTTAACTGGTCGTTCTCCATCCTGCGGAAGATGTCCTGTATCTTCTGCTTGTCGGTGGCGAATCCGAGCTTGACCAGGAAGTGCCTCACTCTGTCCCAAAATCTGCGGAAGATGGTGCGCAGTCCGGGCGGGACGTCGTTCCGGTTTCCCAGGTATGTATCGGCTGCGTTGGCCGCTGCCTCTTCTATGTTGATGATGTTCTTTCCTGCTTTCTTGGTATAGTAGCGGGTGATCAGTTTCACTTCAGCCGGAGTCAGGAAAAGTCTCCAGGCAGCGTGGAACGCTTCGTGATACAGGGTTCGGTTCCCTCCGTTCAGTCCCTTCACCAGGTCTATTACCACCTTCAGGTTTCCGTTCACGGTGCGGGTGTCGGTCTTGCCTCGCATGGTTGACTTGTTTCCCTGGTGATCGGTTACCTGGTATTCTCCTGTCAGTTGGTTCAGAACCAGGGTTCGGCCTCCCTTCAGGCTCACCGTCATGGTGTCGCCGTCATGCTCGATGCTCTCGATGTGGCTTTTGAACATCCCCAACAGCGCATCCTCAGCCATCTCATTGCTCAGGTGGTCAGTGCTTGGTTTGGTCTTGGCGTCGGAGGTCTTGAAGAGAACCTGTCCGGTGTTCGGGTCTACAAGGTTATCTCCGTCCAGGATCGGTACAATCCCTTCCAGATTGTCCTGGATGCCTTCTTCGAGTTCTACCTCGTCTTCGTACTGGCTGGTGTCAAATTCCTGCTCAGGATCGCCTTCCTGGTATTCCTGGACGTTGTCGTAGTCTTTCCCGGTCTCTTTCTCGAAATCCCGGCTTTCTTCATCGATTGCCTCGATATCGTCTCGCAGGGCTTCCAGGTATTTCTGTTTGCTCTCTTCACTGATCTCGCTCAGAAATTGCTCTCGCTCCTCTTCGCTCATGGCTTCCAGGGTTTCTCGCCTGGATTTCCGCTCCTCTTCCTCGGCCTCTGCTTCGTCCCGCATCTGGCGTTCCCATTCCTCTTCGGTATTGCTGCGGCCTCGGTAGAAGTAGTCGTAGTATTCCTTTTCGGCTTTCTCCAGAATCGTGGATGAGTCTCCTGTTTCCTGTGCTTGGGCTATCCCTGCCAGGTCTCCTGCTCCGGCGTAGGAGATCGCTTCGTCCCAGTTCTCGCCTTTGTGGTCTGTGGTGATGTTGATCAGCGGTTCGGTTTTTAGCCCACGGATTCGGATGTAAACGTCCTCAAATGGGGCGTCGCCTTTGTTGAAGGTGTATCCCCTGAAAATCTTCAAATGCGGTAGCTTGTCGAGTTCTTTCAGGCTGATTACATGCTTGTCGCCGAATTTGGTGTCGTATGATTTGCGGCTGCCGTGTGTCCTGGCTTCCGATTTGGCTCGCTCGTCTGCCCAGTACTTGTAGTTGGGGGCTTTGATGGCTGTCTTCCCTCTTTTCCGGATTGCCTTGCCTTCCACGGTGTAAAAGTTGTGTTTGTCCTGGCGCTCGATCACTGCGAAGATCGGCTTTTTGCCAGTTCTCCGGAAGATGTAAAGGTCGCCTTTTTGCTGGAGGGGTGATGTGGTTTGCTTGTCTATGGGTTGATCTTGGTTTGGTCTCCCATCACCTTCTTGAATTTGCGTAGTATCCTTTCCCTGGTTTTTGCCTGTTCCAGGGTTAGGATTGGGAGGGACAGGCGTCTGCCGTTCTTGTCCCTTACCTGGTATCCGGTTGGGGTCTGCACTATCATTGCTTGCTCCTTGCTGGCCATTGACGGCTGCTGGTTGATCTGTATTTGCGCCTTGAGTTTCAGTCAAGGGTTTAGTGGTGTCTTGCTGCAGTTTATCTGTCAGGATTGCTTTGTTTTGCTTGGCTCTGTCTTTTATGCCCTGGGCGATCTGCTCGTCTTCCTCGATGCTCCGGCTCTCTCCTGGCGCCAGTTCGGTCTCCCGTTCCTGGATTCCCTGGTAAACTTTAACGGCGGTGTCAAGCATCCCCTCTGCGATCTCCGGAATTCCGGCTGTCTGGAGTTGCTTTGCCATGTCGTATAGTTCTGCGATCTTGCCCAGGTCTTTGTCTTTCTGGAGGTCGTTCAGGTTCTTTTTGATCTGGCGCTCATTGCTCTCGATGTGTGCCTCAATGGTGAAGAGGCGCTCCCCTTGTGGAGTTTCAAATCCGGCTACGTGTCCCTGGCGCAGCAGGTCGTTCTTCTCGCTTGTCAGTTTTCTGATCTCGTCAGCCAGGGATTCATTCATGATCTTGACGGATACGGCCTCCGTTGCTTTTGCCATGTTCAGGGCATCGGTCGCCAGCGTGAATCCTCTCATTAGGGGTTTGGCTGTGATCTGGTCTATGGCAGCCTGTTTCTTGGCCTTGCTAAGGGTTTGCTCCGCTGCCTGTATCTCTCCGTAGTTGATCTGATCCAGGGCTTGGGAGAGAAGGGCGACGGACTGGTAGCGTGGGGCGTTGTGTTCAATGTATGCCCTCGTATTGGCGTGTAGTGCTATTCTGATGCCTGTCCCGATTCCTCCCATTACGAAGCCTCCGAACGCTCCACCTGCTGCGTCCATCGCCAGTTCTTTCCCGTATTCTGTCCATTCCTCTTTAGTTTGGGGAAGTGGGTCGCCGTTCATTACGTTGCGGATTATCCGGTCGCTCACGTTCTGCAGAACTTCTTCGCTCATCTCGGTCAGCGTTCCCTTGCCTATCGTCCGGGCTGCTTTGCCAAAGCCATTGCTCATGCTATCCTGCAAGGTGCGCCTTACGGTGTCTTTCAGGGCTTGTGCTCCACCTTCTTTGAACGCTCTGCGATACATGTTTATCTGTGAGGTGTCCATCCCGTATTCTATAGCGGTCTGGATTAGTCCGGAAGTAGCTGAAGCCCACATCGCCGAAGCGTTGAGAGTCCCCTCGTCATAGTAGTCTTTGATGTTGCTGGCGGTAATGTCGGTGTAGGTCAACGGGATTGCCAGTTGCGGGGCAAACATCATGGCGGCGTTCACTGGCATCGAGGCGAGGGTGCTGCGGATTATGTTCCCCAGTACTTTCCCCTCAGAAGCCACACCCTGGTCGGCGTAGCGGTTCACGTCTGCCAGTTTGGAGCCGGGTGCGAATAGCGTGTATGGCGAGGTGATCAGTCGCACCCCTCCAGCGCCAAGGGCGTCCAGGTATGACCATGCGGGATTTTGCTTGATCAGTTCCCTACCCGCTTGGAATGCGTCGTATTGACGTCTGCTCATCCCCATTGCTACAGCCGGGATGTCGGTCTCGATCTTTGCCTGGCGCTGCAGCAGGGTGGAGTATTCTCCCTGCTCTTTTTCCGTCCAGTTCTCCCGGCTGCCGGACATTCTGGCCAGCTTGATGTCGTTATCCCGGTATTCGATCTCCAGGGCAGCCATGTTCTGATCTGTTTCTATGGCTTTTTGCTTCGCCTTGGCTTCCTGTTCTTCCGCTCTGATCTGGTCTCTGCCAGCCTCTGCCTGGATTCTCGTGGTCATGTATCCTGGAGCGTTGGGGTTTTGCTGATCTATGAAGGGATTCTCTGCCTGCTTGCGGGAGTATTCCCTTCCGGCTTGCCTGGCTTTGTTCTCCACCACTTCCTTGGCGGTGATCTTTTTGCTTGTATCGTAGCCTTCCAGGTTCGGCTTGATCACTCCCTGCTCATTTGTGATGTTGCTGTCGAAGGTTGTGATCGTCCTGGTGTTCACAGCCTGGTTGATCGGGTCGGCGTCTGGATTGTATGGTTTGACACCGTTCAGGGATGCGCTTATTGCCTGGCGGTCTTGCTCCATCAGTTTGGCCACATAGAGGCTTTTTGCTTTGGCTTGTTCCTGCGTAGGTAGGCCGAGGTAGTTGGGGTCTTGGGAGTACTGCCTATCGAACAGGCTCTCCCATACTCGCTTGCGCTCTTTTTCCGGGAGGCCGAGGTATTGCGGGTTTTTCAGGATGTCTTCTATTGTCATGTTAAAATCCAATATTCTTCAGGAATTCTTCTGCTGTGGCTGCCTGCTTGGTGGGTGCCGTCTGCTTGGGCTTTGACTGCTTCTTCACCTTCGTGGTTACAAGGGCGGCAGCACTTCGTTCTTCGGGCGTCAGGCTGGCGTAGCTCAGGATTGCGTCCAGGTTGGCAATCTCGCCATTGTCTGCCCACCGGATGGTGTATCCGTCGGCGTCCACCCGGATTTTGGTCGCTCCAATGCTGCCGTCGCTACGTCTGATGTATACCTTATCTCCGGATTGGTAGCTCTTCTTTTCCGGGTCGAATTTAGTCATGGCGATGTTCTTATAGTCTTTTTTGCTGATCCCGGATATCCTGGATTGATCTTCTGGTGTCTCGCTTCCACCTTGTCCACCCTGTCCGGCCTTGCTGTATTGAAAATCCAGTCTTTGCTTGGTCTCGAAGTCCTTAATGCCGATTCTCCGGCTGGATTCTCCGTAGGCGGTAGCGGGGTCTTTCCCTTGGGCTATCAGGTCTTGGTATGCTTTTTCTCCCTCGATCCCCAGTTCCCTTGCCTTGGTCTGGTAGTTCTGGTTGCCTGTCCGCTTCGTTTCGGATTCGTTGGCCAGCCTAACCAGTTCCGGGGTGCTGAGTCCTGGCTCTGCAGTAATTCCATTTTGTGCCAGGATGCGCTTTGCCTGCGCTGCCTGCTCAAAGTCTGCGAACATGCCTTGAACTGCTCCTGGGTCGCTGATCCCGCTCAGGGATTGTCTGAACGCTTCAATCTCGTCGTCTCCGTATCCCTTCTGTTTTGCTCTTTCCAGGGCGTCCGAGGTGGCGATCCCCAGGGTTCTCTGGTTTTGTTCCTCTGCTGTTTTCAGTCTGTATGCCTGGTCGAGATACGACACCAGCGGCTGCATCCTGGTGGCCAGGGTCTTGCGCCGCTGCTCTTCTATGCCTTGCAGGAATTTCGAAATGCTTTCCATTATCTTGCTCCGTTCAGCCTGAGAAACTTATCCCAATCGCTGGTGTTGTCTGTGAGTTGTTCGACGAGGTCGTCGCTCAAGTACTTTCTCGCTCCGTCCAGGTCTCCGACCTTCAGGTATTCGGATAGGAACAGGAGGTCTTTCGAGCTTAGGTTCTTCCCCTTGATCGCTTCGGTAAGTCCCGACAGGCTGTTTCTCTGGTTCTTCAGGGTTAAGGCGCTGCTGATGCTGGACGTAACGTCCTGTATCCCGCTGACGAACTCATCCTGGCTGAAGTTGCGGGTGCTCATCTTGCCGTCCCCACCGATGAAACTGCCAAGCATCTGGCCGCCTGCGCCTCCGATCTGCGTTCCAAGCATCGGATTGGCAAATGCTAATCCGGCTAATCCCCCCACGGCTGCACCGCCTACTTGAAGGGCTGTTTTCAGGAGCGAGTTCTTTTTGTCCTGGGCTTCCTTCCTGATCCGTTCGTCCTGCTCTTCCCTCTGAATCTCCAGGCTTTCAATCCTGGAGTCGATCTGTTCGTTGCGCAGGGCGTCCTTATCTGCCGTCTCTGCCCACATCTGTCCGGTTCTGGCTCTGGATGCCTCATCCCGGTTTTGCGCCATCTGTGCTATCGATCCTGCGCTAAATCCCCTCATTCCCATCTTTCCGCTTAGCTGCTGATCGATGGATCGCTGCGTAAGTGCGTTGGCTGATTGGCTCTGCTGAAATGCTTTGATGTATGGGCTGTTGCTGCGCTTTTCCTGCAGCCTGCGGATGTATTTCTCGTAGTCAATTTTCATCGCTGATCTCCAGTTCGATGTCGTCAATGTTGATTATTCTGGTTTGGTGCGAGAGAACTATCTCGATCCCGTCCGATGCGTGGGCTATTCCGGCGACCGCCGTGAACGTGTTCAGCTTGGCGCTGATGGACGGTGTTTGGATGGTGCCGCCGTAGTTGTTCCCGGTTAACCGAAAGGCAATGGTGATGTTGCCATCTGCCGTTTCGCCTTTCACCCGTATTTTCGAAATCCTGCCTCTGATGGGGAATCGCTTCGTCGTTACGGTGCCGTTGGTCAGGGCGATTACTCCAGTCATGGTCTGGATTCGCTTCTCGGCTTTGGCTACCACGTAGTCGTAGGTTTGGGTTGTCCCTCCGGATATTATGGTGCTGTATGTCAAAGTCTCTTTGTGCCAGGTTTCAGTGTCCAGGTCGTACATTAGTGCGTATGTGGTGCTCACGTTGGGTACCACGAGTTTCTTTCTGCGTTTCAGGTAGAACATCACGGTGGGAGTGTTGGCGATGGCCACGATGCCATTGCTGATGTTGCGCAGTCCTGCTTCTGAGTAGATGAATATCCCGTCCTGGGTTGCCCAGGCTAAGCCTCTTGGAGTTCTGCAGAGTGTGTTTGGCTGGATTCTGCCTACTCCGTCTATGTCGGTGATCAGTTGGGCTTCGCTGGCGTTGTCGCCGAATAGAGCCAGGCGCATCAGCTTCCCGTCGCTCGTCCAGATCATCATGGTGTTGTGCTCGTCTGTGTCAGTAAAAGACTTAAGCGGAGCTATCTTCAGAATGTTGTGTTGTGTGGGGTATTCGCTCAGTTGCGGAAATGATCCTCCTGCTCCCCATCTGATCAGTCCTACCTGATTTCCGCTGCTCTGCACCCCAGTGATCTGTGTTGCGGTAAGGTTATTGTTTTTGATCCATTTGTCTCCGGTTTGCGGGATCAAGGTGTATCCTTTCAGGCCGACGGCTTGCACCGGGAAGATGGGAAGGTGGTGTAAGAGTTGCGAGGCATTGAATCTGTCCAGCTTCTGACCTTTCGATGCGTAGTACTGGTAGGCGAAAATTCGAGGCTGTTCTTCGTAGGCAGGGGTTACCTCTGCCGGGAAATCGTCAGTTTCGCTGGACTGGGTGAATTGGATGTCGTTATCGCTCTCCGCATAGGCTATCCTGTCGTTTACATCCAGGTAAAATGCCTGGATTCTCAGATTCCGGTGCTGCGGGTTGGCCGGAGCTACGGAGTCGGCGCTGATGATCAGGAACATCCTCACGTCTGACTCTTTCAGTTCCGGCAGGGGGAGGTATTGTGCGCCTGGGTCGTTGTATTGAGATCGCCTCTTCCATACCAACACCGGGCTGGTGAAGGATGAGTGGTGCTGCAGGCGTATGAGGTTCCCTAAAACGTTGTAGATGTTCCTTCCTGTGGTTCCCGGTATGGCTGTTTTGAGAGCCACGGCGAAGATGAATCCGTCCGGCTTGTCCTGGGAATCGAACCATCCGGGACTGTCGCTTGATCCGCTTCGCAGTCTTATGCCGATTCCCTTGTTTCCTGGGGCTTCCGAATCGCACATGGTATCATGTAGCATTTCCTGGATGTTTTCGTTTGCTATTGCGGGTGGGTTGCCTGTGTTCGCCTTGTTGATCATGTCGCCGATCATGGCGCCTATCATGGTGGCGTCGAACTTCTTGCCCATGCTAAGCATTGCCCATTCATCTCGAACTGGAGTTCTCTGCAGGTGATCCTCGTATTCCAGGATGTCTTTCAGGGTGCCGTCTTGGATCGGGTTTTCAAATCCGCTTCCAACTTGCGTAAACTGCACCAGGTAGATGTCCTTGCTGGAGTTCATGGGCATCACTGGGATTCTCACCCATATCTCGTTCGCCACCTTGCAGCCTGCTCCGCTGTCCGGGTCTGTGGTGGTTCCGCTGGCTCGATAGTAGCACAGCAGGGGTGTGATCCTGTCTGTGTCCAGGATGCGGGTGTTGGCGTCTATTACGAGGGTGTCAGGCAGCATCCGGACAATTGCCGGGGAGTTGGCGTCATAGAGAGCCAGGTGGAACCATTGGTTCACGTATTCTGCCGGGTTCGGGTTCTGTATGGTTAGTTTGTACGCTACGCTCGTTGGGAAGGGGAATGTTCCCTGGTCAGAGGCGTTGGCCAGAAAGATTTTCCCGTCCGATATCGCCAGGTCGTCGGCTGCCGGGGCTGAGTCGTTCTCGTAGTCTGGAGGCAGATCGGCCGGGAAATTGGTGTCAGTGATCGTGATGGTGCTGGTGTCGTTTTCTCCGATGTCTCGAATGGCTACCAGCTTGGGTAGCGCTACCGGGGTGCCGGATTCGCTGTATTGCGCATTGGCTCTGTATAGGTGCACCGCTACCGCATTTTGCCTGTCTGGTATCTGGCATTCCACTTCCACAGATTTGATGCTGCCAGCATTGGCCTGTAAAATGGAGTTGTCGTCGCTGATCTTCTTCTCCATCCATTGCGCTGCATCGTGTACCGCCAGGGGGCTTGGGTTGCTCTTTTCCCCCCATTTGTTCACTACGCAGTAGCAGTACATCAGGATGCTCCCGGTTGACATCCCGGTGTATTGCTCGTCACGTAGTTGATCACAGGTGATTTTGCGAACTATCGGAAGGCTGGTTGGCTGCGCTGCTCCAAGTCTGGACATCGTTGGCGTTCCAGCGGCGCTGATCGTAATCTTTTGCGCCGGGTCTGCGCTTCTGCCTGTGGTGAAAACAAACATCTCAGGGCTGCTGTCCACCATGATGTTTGTCCTGCTGCTTACCGAGCCGATCTCTATGCTTCTCCAGGTCACAGAGCTATTCCTGTGTAGTATTCGGACGGCATTGTTGCTCTGGACGATCACGAACACATGCGGGTCGTAGCAGCCGGACGGCAGGTTTGCTGGCTCCCACATCCAGATGTTCTCGAAGGAGTAGCTTGTGTGGCTTGGGAGTATTTGCGATACCTGGCTTGGGCAGCCTATCAGCCTGCCGTCTACCGCTACCTGTAGATTTTGCAGCGCCTTGGCGCAGTTGTCCGGGATGTTAGTTGCTGGTTGGGCATCTACGAGGCCGCCGTCCAGTCTAATTCTTGTTCGCATTGTTTTTTTTCTTCCCTGGGGCTTGTTTGATGTACCCTTCCTCAAAGAGGCTTAGTTTGATGGTGGTGGTTAGTTGTTTCTCTATCCTACCCTCAAACTCCTTTAGCTCTTCCTTGAAGATGCTTCTGATCTGAGTTTCGGTTACGTCGTTCCGGTGGTTCTTGGTGCAGTTATCCTGTATCATTGCAATCTTGTTGTCGATGTCGTTCACCAGGAGCTTGATGGCTTCCTGCTCCTTCTCTATCTCGTCGTTTTTGCTGCTCTGCTTGGAAATCCTGTCGTTCAGCATCTTCCAGATTACTCCCACCAGCGCAGCCAGAACTGAGAAGCCTATTCCAATAAGTGTGTTTGTCATTCTACTTCTTCAGTACCTTGATTACGGGTTTCACCTGGGCGTAGACGTCAGATACGAAGGCTCCCATCTTCACGAGGTCTCCCAGGCCGAGCTTCTTGGCTTTCACTGGCTCGATCTGTAAGGCCGCTGCGCTTACCAGGAGGTTCTTGGCTTTGTTGGTGTCCTGCACCAGGTCAACGTCCGGCGGGTCTTTCAGTTTGCTCATGAGGCCAATCGAGTTGTATGTCGCCTCTGCGATTAGAGGGGCTACCACGGTCTTGGCGAGATCGCTCTTGAGGTTCTGTTTCTTGGTGTTCTGCTTGATCTGGATGTATATCCCTATGGCGGTGCCGATGGCCGTGCTGATGGCGATCAGGAAGGCGTTGAACTCCTTCGTTGTCTGCTCTGCCTGGGCGAAGATTCCGGCGCTCAGGACGGCTGCGAGAATGAGTAGGGTTAGGGTGATGAGTGTCTTTTTCATGTGTTTATCCTTTCACTTCTTGTAGTAGTGCTGGTACGGTTAGCTCTATGGCTCGTGCCGCAAAGCTGTAGTTGAAGAATGTGTTGAATGGGGTTTTGTCGCCTGCGTCTGCGGTGTGGGCGTTGGCGATGGAGTAGATGGTTCTCTGGATGAATGCGTATCCGCTTTCGAACTGAACGTCCTGGCTGTCGAAGGAAACCAGAACCATCTGGTTCTTGATCGTCCAGATGATCTCCGGCAGTTTCGTGAGGCGGTTCTGGCTCTTTCTGGCGATGCTTGCTGAGTCAAATTCATCTGGATTCACGTAGGTGAAGATGGCGTTTGTGGGACCCCCAACGAGCATTTTCACCTCCACGTCGAACACCTGGTCTGTGATATTCTCCAGGATGTCCTGCGGGAAGTCCGTGAGTTCTACCTCTATCTCGTCTATGGTGGTTAGTCCTGCTATCTCTGCAGTGGTGAACTCCCGGTTCCTGATCAGGATGGCCACGGATAGCCAGAAGAGGTCTTTAGCTCGTGTCTTCAGGTTGCTGTATCCCTCTCCGCAGCGGGCGAGTATTTCGTCGTAGATGCTGCTCAGGTCGGTGATCATAGATCGCTCCCCAGGCTGCAGTTCACTATGGCGGTGCTTCGCCTGCGCAGCTTGATCATCTCACGTTCGTGCAGGGCTTCGTAAGTGGCTGCCAGCTTCTCGTTCCTGCTGCTGTAGTATCGGAAGAGCACCCAGTACGCAAATGCGAGTTTGTGCCCGTCCGGGAGGTTCTCCAGGGACAGGCTGTCGTCGTAAACGAGGGCGTCGATTACCAGGTTGCTCCCCTGGATTTCAAAGTTTGTGTATAGAATTCCGTGGTTCGATACCTGGCATTGGTCTATCATGCTTTCTCCTGTATCTCGAAAGACAGGTGCGCTCGCACATTGCTGAAGGTTCCGGCTTCGAGATTGAATATGGACACTTCGTCTCCGGTGCAGTAGACGTTCAGGATTGAAGCGCTCGCTGGAGCGTAGCTGGCTCCCACGTTCTCCGACGCTAAGATGCTTTCTACCTTCACACTGTCTATCGGTATGTAGTGTGTCAGCGGGTCTATCCCCTGGGCGGTCATGTATTCCTCTGCAGTGACTCGTATGTCGGATTCCTTCATCAGCAGGCTGTACCTGCTCATGCTCTTTTGTGCATTTTCAGCCAGGTCTTCCAGCGTTACGATGGTTTCGCCTTGGTCGTTCACGATCTCGCAGTTGCGCAGGGTCTTGTTCGTGAGATTCTGCACCCCTGCGTTGGTAGTGATGTCTTTCCCTTCTGTCCCCCCAATCTCAGCATCTCCCAGGATTCCCTTTTGCAGGTTTTCTCCTGATATCTGCTTCACCTTGCCTTCCTCTGCTGCATCGATTACGGGGAAGGTGGACGCTTTGTCGAATGTGGTCATTACTGGGACGTCTTTCAGTTTTTTGGTTTCTATGCTCAT
>Ga0302250_1000429_pt1 | contig 41947 bp, 34 predicted proteins | sample AAG_RA_Asp_MG_FD_193536 | JGI IMG/M metagenome (GOLD analysis project Ga0302250, IMG submission 193536) | Enriched activated sludge microbial communities from anaerobic digester in WTTP, New Holstein, Wisconsin, United States - AAG_RA_Asp | ecosystem: Engineered > Bioreactor > Anaerobic >...
CATAATTTACCTTTGGTGTCAAGTCCCATGTCTATCTACAGTATTATCAATGCCGTAGGCCATCCTATCTGTATTAGTGGCTACATTTTGAAAGGGCAAAAACCAAAAATATGTTTATAAAATAATCATTTTCCAGCTTTTTACCCCTGTTTTTGTCTGGAAGTATGGATTAGTAGATAAAGCGTTTCCTTTTACTGAACACTGATCACTAACCACTTATCACTAGTATGGATTTGCTGTAACACTCATAAGATACAAGGCTGCTTTTTTATTTGTTTCAAATGCTTTATCTATCATAGCAGATCCCGGATAAAATCCTCTACCTTCTAACTCTATTGTAAAAGCAAGGACTTTAAGCTGGTCATATATCCAATCACACATATCACCAGATGCCAGATAAAGTTCGCTTGATTTCTCTGCCTCATAGTTTAAAATCTTTCCCATAGCATTTGCATGCTTTATAAAAGCATTTTTATCATTGGCATCACTAACATCCTCATCCCTTCCTCCCCACGGATAAAGGACAAGTGAAGAATAAGAATGATAACTTAAAGCAGTTTTTATATTTTTATGGTTTTTAGAAAAATCTCTGAGCGATTTCGTTTCAGGCTCAGAAAATGCAGACTTTCCACAATATGTATCAGCATTCTGTGATGATGATGAACCATACTCGCACCAATCAAAATCATAATTTCTGTTCAGATCTGCTCCAACAGGAGAACTCCCACCATATTTATTTGTATTTTTTCTCCAATATTTATAACTCCCTGTTGCAATATCATACTCAGAACCATCAGGGTTTAACATTGGTATAATATATATATCAAGGCTATCAATATATTTTTTTATGACTTCATCATTTCTATTTTCAAGAAGATAAACAGCAAATAAAAGAACCATCTCATTGGAAAGATGTTCCCTCGCATGATGATTACCAACAAGAAGAATACCAGGTTTTTTGCTCTGGGCATCACCCTTAGCAGTTGAATTTATTCTCAGGCACCATATATCTCTATTCTCAACAGTTTTACCAATTGAGTAAAGTGAAACCACATCTGGATTTTTATCAGCAATGCTTTTTAATACATCATATGTCTCTTTATAATTGTGATATACAGCATCAGATGAAGGAAAATCCTTATTTATTGTAGCCCATTCTGATATGGTTTTTTTATCAAGTATAGTAAAATCTTTTTCAGAGATATTAGGCAATAAATCTCTGTGAATAAAACCTTCCACATAATTTTTTGAAATATTTATTATATCAAATCCAAGTTCAAGGAGTTTTGTCCTATCATATTTATCAGAGGCTGAAATTCTTAAAAAGTATCTCGGGTCGCTATCAAGAGCCTTTGATCTCTCAAAATCTTTTTGAGGATCAGGAATCAGAGATTTATCAATATTTTGTTTAACCTCATCCATTAAAACGTTAAGACTTATATCCTTTTTATCGTTATCAATACTTGACGAATAAAGATTTGATAATGAGACAACAAGCAATAAAGAAATAAATATTTTTTTCATATAAGATTTCTCCATTTAAGAAAATAACACATAACTATATTTTCTATCCAAACAACTATTTTTTCAAGGAAATAATACCCCCTTTTTTATAGGACTATAGACCTATTACGTTCCCGAACCGTGTAACGGTTCGGGAACGTAGAATCATCAATAATTATATTTATAATAGCTATCAGGATTATACAGGAAGTAGAAGTCAAAAGGATCAAGCCTTGGCAGCTCTACATATTTTTTGCCCTTTTCATCAATCTTTTCTTCAGAGTATGTAACAAATCTTTTATCAGTAAAATAATCAGGATCCTTTACTATCCCCTCCTCTACAATATTATCTGCAACGCTATCTGCCCATTTAAGATTAACTGCAGAGTCACCAAACTCCTCCCAGTCTCCATCGGAGTTGTTCTCATACATCTTCTTTCTGAACTCTTCCATATCCATACCAATTTTTTTAGCAATCGGCCCCATGAGTCTTTTTTCCCATTTTTTTGAAATCTCCAGTTGTTCCTTTAACTGTGTCATATTTCCAAATGTCATTGTTGACATCTGATGATGAAGTATTATTGCGTTTGGATATACAAAAGATTTCTTTGCAAGGGTTGTTATTGTTGCTGCCATTGATGCTGCAAAAGATTTTACTACGACATAAACAGGACTTGCACTTGCATCCATTGCCTTTAATATCTTGTATCCTGCCATAACAGAACCACCTGGGGATCTGTCTATCACAATAAATATTGGAGCTGTGCTTATATTATTAAAATAGTTTATCCTGTTGACTATATAATCAGCTGTACTCATCGTTATTACACCATTCAACGGTATTCTTCTATCTGAAACAGTCAATACACCATTTTTAAACACATCTGTTGAGTATTTTATATCCTTGTTTATCTGTTTGTTTATCTCATCCCTATTATTTCTTATATCAATCTCAGCTTTTAACTTATCTGCCTCGGATTGTTTCAAGAATACCTCATACTTGGCTTTTTCAGTTTGATAACCAAGCTTTTTAATTTCAAAGTCCATTTTTGCTTTTTCATTCTCCATCGCAAATTTTTCCTGTTTTTGCTTTTCTGTCTCTATATCATTCAACATCTTAAGCCTTGCAAGTTGAAGCGAAAGCTCTGAAAGTCCTTTCTTCTGCTTTTCATCAGCAAGCTTATTTTCTATGGAAATCTTCTGAAGCTGAGCAGATATATCTGAAAGCTCTTTGTTTATTTTCTCTACAAACAATCTGTTCTCCAACGATGTTGAGTTATACAGCGATTCTATACTAATAAGTTTATTTTTTTCTTTTTGAATCATTGCATCATACTGAGCTTTTAAAAGATCTCTTTCATTGCTCATTTTTATAATCTCATCTGATTTTGACTGAACAGCGGTTGTTGAAATAACCTGAGAGTTTAGATTATTTATAAAAAAGCCTATAACCATCAAAAAAAATATTTTTTTCATTTATGCCTCCAAGTTAGATTATACTAAAAAATTTATTATACTTATATTCTGTTTTACTTCATCTAAAATCTGTTATCCTACCAGACCATCTGAAAGCCTATTCTGTGAGTCGCTCCAAAAATTCCATAGCTCATAAAAGCATAATCCATCCTTAACCCCTTCAGGAAGCTATCCTTGCTCAAAAGTTTATCAAAGTTCATTCCTATACCAGCAGTCATACTTGACATCTCACTCTCCCTTGTTGTATAACCAAACCTCACCTGAAATGTTTTTGCTATATCATCCTCAAGACCAAAATTAATATAACTTCCCTCAGATTGATCATTGACATAATCAAGCGAAAAGATAAAATTCATAACATTGTTTTCAGTTGCAACATCCTTTGAAACACCAAACCTGTAAACCCTCGGTATATCATTTTTTTCTTGATAAAACTTTTGTGAACCACCAATGTTTTGAGCAGAAGCCCCGAGCTGAAAATGACCTGGAAGTATCAACAATGCCCCACCATCAAAAAGAAGCGATGAAGAACTCTCTGTATCAAGCTTTTCCTCAATCCTTTTAACAAGGAAGCCAAATGAAAATCTGTAAACCTTGGGTATGTAAACTCTAACTGGCTTCATCCTTGTCCAACTCGGTGTTATAAGCATTGGATCTATTCTATTTTTTGCATAATCAAAGTATGGAAATCCCTTGGCATATGCTATACCATAAAAAGAATGAGAAGTGCTTGTCTTACCTGTAATATTTTCATTTTCATCATATGATACTATATCACCACTCTTGAGTGCTGAATAGACAACACCAAAGTTTCCATAAGGAGTGTTGATGACACCTGATATATACCCCTGATTTATTCCTTCTATATATCTGTTATATGTTGTTGAAACAGATGAATATGTTAATAATCCTATACCTGCTGGATTGTAAAGTATTGAATCTGCACTTATCATAGATGTATAGGCTTCTGAAAGTCCACTTGTAAGAGCTGGGACTGGAATCTTTAAAAAGTTTCCACCATAGCTAAAATCTGTTGAATAAAGTTTGTTGGAATACACAGCAAAGAAAACGATACAGAACAAAGGAATTTTTTTAAAAAAAATAAATATTCTTTCGTTATCCATAATAAAATCTTTACTATAGCATACCAATGGCATTATTATATCACTATATTATTATACACTTGATTTATTTAAATTTCAATTAAAAAAGTTTTTAAAAGTTATGGATCAAACCACTGCGAATAAAATATTTAAAAAAAATTAAACAAATTTTTTTAAATAAAATTTTTGCGTATAAATTTTCAAAATAAAAAAAGGCGGATACTTTTAGTGTATCCGCCTTTTTATAAAACACTTCTACAGCGTTATTTTCCGTTTATCCACTTTATAAGATCATCCCACTTAGAATCCTTAGCCCATGACAAACTATCATAGCTTGTTGTATAGGATGTTGGCAAATATCCTGCAATACCATATGCATTTGAATAGCCAGATCCGACTGCTCTATTGTGAGCAATGAGATTAGTTTTCATAAAATCAAGCAATGCCTGACCTTTCACCTTCACATCACTCACCTGTGTAGAATCAACAACAAGTTTAACAAAGTGATATATGTCCTTGTTGGTTGAATAATAAAACTTCTGAGCTCTATCCCTTGCACTCTTAGCATTTGGTAGATCATTACCTTTAATAAGAGCATCAATAAAGCTGTTTGTTAATGATGTAAACTGTGCCAGTGACTTAGAGCTTATTGATGATTGAGTACCACCCTGATTGACTGATTGATAATGGTCACCATATGAGTTAACCATAGCTACAGAAAGTTTTTTTGCATCCATAGTTGGTTCCTTAACAAGTGGATCAAGCCACGTGTTGTATGTGTATCCATCACCCGGCTCTGTCTCCTCAGAAGCAACAACATAATCACTATAGTCTTTTATCTCATATGCAACCTCTGCCATCTGCATAAGACATGCATCCATACCAAGTATGTTAACCCCACCAACTTTCTCAAGTGCCATTCTCATCTGAGGTGTGTTGATGTTGTTACCTGTCTCATCATCATATGATATTCCTTTTTCAGTTATAGCTGTGATATCACCACCCTTGTCCCAGCCAGAACCATGATTCCATATTATAAGAACATACTTTTTAGATGGATAGTTCTTCTTTGTCCAGTTGACGAAATCCACCATGTATTCCCAGCTTCCCATATCACACTTAGAGGTTGTTAAAACAGCATTAGAATTGATCTTGTTTGTATCATTGTCCTTTGTGACATAAAATCTCTTACAGCCCTTCCAGTCTCCATCGGCAGAGCTGTATCCATTTATCCTTCCAACCTCAGCAATGATATTAACCTTATCGCTTGAGCCAACCATCTCCATCTCATTGACATCCTTTAATGCATAGCTTTCAAGGTTGTTTTTTCCATTAACAAAAACCATAACCGTCCACTCCTTTGTGGCATCCTTTGACTCTATGGCCTTTGGCGAAGAAACGGCAGGTGTCTCAACACTGGCAGTAACTTCTTTTATGTTTATTCCCTTTCCACCATCAAAGTCTATTTCTGCAAAACCACTATTAGCACACAGAAATAGAGATAATATACCTATCTTTATCATCCTTACCTCCTGTAATTTATACATCTTATGTATAGTTATTATATTGTAAAGCCTTAAGTCCCCAGTTTTCAACTCCACATGTCCTATTGACATATAGTAATTAGGACACTTGTTATGTCAAGAGATTAAATCCATGACAGTGGCTTAAATAATCCTGTTTTCCATAATGACATCCTTACAGAGTATCTCTTCCACACGAACAACGATATTTGATGAGAAATTAGCCTTAGCATAGTTATATGCCATATTTGAAAGATTCTGCATTCTTATAGGTTCGTTTATCAGTGATATTATTGATTTAACGTATGACTTTTCATTTTCAGGTTCTACAATAACTCCGTTGTAATCAGAGATTATGACATCAGAAATGCCCTTTATCTGAGGTACTACGCAGACAACGCTTGAGGCCATAGCTTCTATAAGAGACCTTGAAACATCAGGACTTTTATCAGTTCTTACATATATATGAGACATTGCCATAATCTCAGGGATATCATCCCTCCATCCAAGCATATCTACCTTATGGCTTATACCTAACTCCCTTGCATATTCCCTAAGAGCATCGTTTTTTAAACCAATAATGGAAAAATTTATGTTCTGATTCAAGCTCAAAATCTTTTTTGCAACTGAAAGAAAAAACTTTATATTATCCAGATTTTGTTTACGGTAAACAGTAATAACCCTGTATGGCCTTTTTAAAAATATTGCAGGCTTTATCTGTTTTGCACTCTCCCATCTTGATAGAAGAAGCAAAGGATTATTAACAAATATTTTGTCATCATCAATATCATTAAAGACAAGCTCATCCTTTATGCTCTCAAAGGGAACAATTATCCTTGAAAAATTATTTATATTATCCCTTATGAATTCAATAAATTTATTATCAGGAAATGAATATATATTTAAGATCACAGGTGTGTTCATTGATATTAATTTTTTTAGCAGCAAATAGTTATGAAGATTATAACCGTAAATCTCTATGATATCAACCTCAGGAAGTTTTAAAAACCCTAATTTTATAGAAAAGTCCATATCTACGAAGGTTATCTTATTTTTGTTGCAAAAATCATTCAGATAATGGCTTTTAGCTGACATTATATAAACGCTGTGCCCCATAGCTTTAAGCAGCGATGCAGAATTAAGTGCATTGTATGATTCCATTGAGCTTTCATTAGAATTTAGAAATTTAATTAACTTCATATCTCTCCCTTATTAACTTTATCTGTCTTTCAGCATTGTCTGTATAACTTTTTTCTTTTGAAGTTTTAATAATAAGCTCATAGAGCTTTAACGCCCTATCATACTTTTTTGCTTCCTTGTGCAAAAATGCACTCGCCTGTCTTATAACAACAGGAGTGTTTTCTTCAAAAGAAATATTGTAAAGATCACTCAAAAGCTTATCATCATATATTTTTTTTCTGCTCTGTTTTATCATAAGTGCTGATAGCAGCGTAATATACTTATAATTATTTCTATCATATATTAAAGCAAATTTCAGAATAGAAATAGCCTTATATACCTCGTCTAAATTAAATCCAAGCACTCCAGCAGATGTCATAACAGCATTGGTATAATATGGATTTTCTATAACGATATCAAGTGACATAGGATAAAAAGCAGGATACTTACCATCGCCGTATTCAACATTTTCACTGCCTTCCTCAGGAGTGCCATAATATTCCAACAACCTTATATAATTGATATCAGAGTATATATCCCTAAAACCAGAGCTTATAGAGATCACATTTTCAACAGGATCTTTTACAAGTTTTCCAAGCGATATAAGGGTTGGATAATCATTAAAAGAATTTGAAAAGGATGAGGACAGGACAAGAGACAGTATAGCAGCCAACAAGAGTTTAAAACTATTCACTAAAACTCCTTTCTTTCAAAGGAAAGAACAGTAAACACTATAACAGCAACCAGATACAAAAATGTATGCAGAACAAAATTCATCCCATCAGCAGACAGCGAAGAACTAAAATTAGGAAATATATAGATAATATATTTAAACACCTCTTCTATACCTGAAACCCTGTTCAAGGCATAGTTAAGTTCGGTGATGAAATGTGATATAAACCATATCATAGTTGTTATAGCAACCGATGTAAACGCTGATGTCGTAAGTGATGTGAAAAGCACTGATATGCTTGATATTACAACTATCTTTATATAAACGTTTAGAAGAGATAAAAGATAATCAGAACTTACAGAGTATCCTTTGGCAAAAAGAACAACAACGCATACAATATTTATCAGCAGCAGAAGAAGAAATGATGAGATATAAACACCAGAGATTTTACCAAGCATATACTCAGACTTTCTCACAGGGCGACTCAGTATCATATATATTCTTTTTGTCTCTATGTCATTTGATATAGAAAGCGATGATGAGAACACAGCAAAAAGCAACAGTGATATCTGAGTAATTGATACAAAAAAATCCAGCAGAACCTTCCTTTCCTCCTGAACAGCCATTATCCCAACAAGTATTGAGATATAAATGAGCAGAATAACTATTGCTCCAAGAAGATAAGAAAACTTAGAGTAAAGATACTCAGCTGTAGAATTAATGGCTATGTTTTTTATGTTTTTCAAGTTCATAAGAAACCGTTTCTATAAAAATTTTTTCTAAATCAGAGTTTTCCCAGTCCTTCCTTTCCATTTCCTTTATTATCTTACCTGCATACATAATAATAACACGTTTACAAATTTTTTCCACATCCGATATGCTGTGGGAAGAAAGAAATATGGTTTTGCCATTTTCATTGAGTTTAAGCAAAAGATTTCTTATATCATTTATTGATAGTGGGTCGAGCCCGCTTGCAGGTTCATCAAGGATAAGGAGATCAGGATTATGAATTATTGAGCAAGCTATGGCAAGCCTTTGCATCATCCCCTTAGAAAAACCCTTTATTTTATCATCGGCGCGTTCTAATAATCCTACTTCAGAAAGTACAGAATTAATATCATCACTCTTTGTAACATCCGATGATATAGAATAGTAAAACTCTAATGTTTTCCTTGCTGTAAGATATGGATAGAAATAAGGCAGTTCACAGAGATATCCTATTCTTTTTTTATACTCCACATTGCCAACCGATGTCAAACTACCAAAAACCTCAACAACCCCTGAGTCAGGCTTTACGATCCCGCTGATAAGCTTCATTGTTGTTGTTTTACCAGCAGCATTAAGACCGAGAAGCCCAACGAACTCCCCTTTTTTTACCTCAAAAGAAAGCCCATCAACTGCTGTGATATACCTGTGCTTAATAAATCCAGGTATTCTATATTTCTTAGAAACATTGCTAAAAAAAACAATATTGTCACTCTTCATCTTCTTCTAATATTTTTTCCTTGAGCCTTTCCTTCCTTATCTCTTTAAGCTCTTTTTTAAGATTTTCTATAGGGATATTGCCTCTGCTCAAAAGATCTGAATGAAACTCTCTCATATCAAAAAATTTATTTTCTTCACCAACATATTTTTCCCTAAGCTCAAGTATGCTCGTATAGCCATACATACCGGCATAATAATATGTTGGATTCAATGATATATTAAGGACCTCATCCTTTGCCATAGTATCATCCATTTGAAAGTTATCCTTAAAAAGCTTTACACTCTCATCATAATCAAGCTCTTCTATATGATAGCCCACATCAACATATGCCCTAAGACTCCTTAAAGCCCTTACATAGCTTAAAAGGAAAGGAGTGTATACACTTGAATAATATCCCATCTCTTCTGATATATCCTCGCTATACATCATCCATCCAAGCTTTATAGCACTCTGGTCTGCTATCCTTCTTATTTTACTGACACTATTTAGATAATCTTCCCTTAAATGAGATCCAGGTATAACAAGGCCCGAAACAAAAAACTCAATCTTTGGCTGGGAATAAAGCTGACTCAAAAATTTCTTGCTATCCCCTATATCCTTCTCCTGTGGCAAAAATATATATAGCTCCGAAGCCCTGTTTTTATCAAGCGGAAATGATGGGTAATAAAAAATTGTTGGATATACTGTTAAAAAAAACATCGGAGAAGAATTTATTAAAAGTCTCTGGGTTGGAAACTTTACAACCTTGTACTCATCAAAATGATTTTTTGCATTTTCAATCTGATCAGAAATATATTTAATAACATTATCATACTCAGGGTAATCACCTGTTATCTTATCATACACACCCTTGACTCCATTCTTTGAATACTCATCGGGATTAAGTTTTATAGCATTTTCTTTAAGAAGTTTATAATTTTTTTCAAAGTTTTTTTCAGCAATTCTTAAAGCCTTTCTCGGATTGTAATCTATTTTATGCCACCTTTCAAGATAGAAGCCGTATGTATAAAGCCCAGTGTATGCCTTCCCATCAGATTTTTTCAACACATCCCTTTTAAGATAATCCCTGTATCTTATAAGAGCATTTTTTAAATCTGACATTGACTTCTCAAAGTTTGCTCTTGTGGTAGCATCAAGGCCTATATAATTTCTAAACAATGGATAATAATCACCAAAATTATCAATAAGAAGATTTATCCTTTTAATGGTATATTCTGTCCAGATTTTTGGTGGCCTTGTTATATTTCTCTCAGCCTGATACAGCACCGACGGAACCTGTGAAAATCTTTTGATAGCATTCTGCGCTCTTACATTGTAATTTTCATAATCCTTGGACATCATAAAATATATCAGATCAAATGGTTTTAAATAATACTGAGGCTGTGTTGAAAAAACATTCAAATTCTCAATCTCATATATATCCTTCTCAATAATTGAACTGACCAGATCATAATCAGTCTGCTTTTCATAATCTAAAACCTCTCTCGGCATATTGTTCACAGCTCTGTAAAGAAGTTTTAAAGATTCAAGTTCCTTTGCCTGAGTATTATATTCTCTGTCAGTCAGTAGATTGTCGTTATCATGCATTCCCATCTCGGTTGCCCTTTCAGGGTCATACATTGAAATAGTAGCTAAATATTTTTCAGTCAGTTCATCAAGCCTTGCCCCTTCAAGCTTTCCATCAGTTTCCTGAACGGTAAGCGAATCCTCGTAAGCAAAAATATTATTAACCAACAGAATTGATAACAAAAAGGCAGACATCCCCTTGAATAATCTTTGAACCACTATAACCTCCATCAAACAGTCCAGATAAACTAAATCCACAACAGCCATAATGCCGATATCGCTTTGATCATGGCTATTATATATCTCAAATTTACTTTTTACTCAGCATTTATTTTGCTATCATCCTTTTCTTTTTATCAACCCTTACCCTATCCTCTATAGCATTGGCTATGACTTCCTTCATATCTGACACAGGGACCAGCCTCATATCCTTTTTTATATCATCAGGTATTTCACTCATATCCTTTTCATTCCCACGCGGATATAAAACTGTCATTATTTTCTCCCTATGAGATGCTATAACCTTTTCTTTGAGTCCACCTATAGGAAGAACCTTTCCTGTAAGGGTTAGTTCACCAGTCATAGATATCTTTTGCTTTACAGGTTTATTGGTCATAAGGCTGTATATGGATGTGGCTATTGTAATACCGGCAGAAGGCCCATCCTTTGGAACTGCCCCCTCTGGGATGTGAATGTGAAAATCATTTGATGTTATATATTTCACATTAGGCCTCAGAATACTCTTAACATATGAGAAAGCCAACTGAACAGACTCCTTCATTACCTCACCTAACCTTCCTGTTACAACGACATTTCCCTTACCTGGCATTGTTGTGGATTCTATCCAGAGAACCTCTCCTCCATGCTCTGTCCATGCAAGCCCTGTGGCCACTCCAACTGAATTATCATCAATCTTTTGATCCACATACCTCGGTATATCAAGAAACTGAACAAGATTGTCCTTTTTTATACTTATCCTTTTAGTTCCTTCTACAATCTTAACAGCAATTTTCCTTGAAAGAGATGCTATCTCTCTCTCAAGATTTCTAACTCCAGCTTCGCTTGTATATCCTCTTATTATATTTATTATAGCCTCATCATCTATATCTATATCCTTCATCCTCTTCTCATTTATTCCATGCTCCTTAAACTGTCTCGGGATAAGATACTGTTTTGCTATCTGTAATTTTTCATTATGAGTATAACCAGAAAACTCGATGATCTCTAATCTGTCTCTTAGACTCACCGGTATTCCATCAAGCGTATTTGCAGTTGTTATAAACATAACCTTTGATATATCAAACGGCACATCTATGTAATGGTCCATAAACTCGCTGTTCTGTTCAGGATCAAGCACTTCAAGAAGCGCAGCTGCAGGATCACCTCTCCAGTCCATACCCATCTTATCTATCTCGTCCATTAAAAAAACAGGATTCTTGCTCTTAGCCTTTTTAAGACTCTGAATGATCCTTCCCGGCATTGATCCTATGTATGTTCTTCTGTGACCTCTTATCTCAGCCTCATCCCTTACACCACCGAGACTCATTCTTACAAAGTTTCTTCCCATAGCCTCAGCTATAGATCTTGCTATTGATGTCTTTCCAACTCCCGGAGGTCCAACAAAACAGAGGATCGGCCCCTTGAGCTTTTCAGTAAGTTTTGCAACTGCTAAAAACTCAAGAACCCTTTCCTTCGGCTTTTTTAATCCAAAGTGATCTCTGTCAAGAATCTCCTTAGCCTTTTTAAGATCAAGCACATCATCCGTTTCAATAGACCATGGTATGGAAACCATCCAGTCTAAATATGTTCTTGAAACAGTTGACTCAGGGGAAAATGGCATCATCTTTTCAAGCCTGTTAATCTCCTTCTCAGCAGCATCCTCTGCTGCCTTTGGCATTTTGGCAGCCTTAACCCTTTTTCTCCACTCCTCTATCTCCTTTGCAAAATCATCCTTTTGATGAAGCTCCTTCTGTATTGCCTTCATCTGCTCACTCAGGTAATATTCCTTTTGAGACTTCTCTATTTGAGACTTAACCCTGTTCTGAATCTTCTGCTCCAGATTTATTATTTCAACCTCTCTGTTGATATATTTTACAAGCTTCTCAATCCTTTCCTTAACATTCAAAGTTTCAAGAATCTCCTGTTTTTCAGAGAGACTTATGATAACATTTGATGCAATGTTATCACTCAGTTTTGACGGGTTATCAGCCTGTTCAAGAAGCACTGAGGTGTTTATACTCATCTTTGTTGTAAGCCTCACATAATCATCAAATATTCCAACAAGATGCCTTGTGAGAGCAGTCATCTCAGAGTTATTTTCAGCTGATTCTTCCTCAGGATACTCTACATCAGCAACTATACAATCATTTTTAAATTTGTCATCAAATCCCTTTATCATCACCCTTTTTATACCGCTCAGAATTATCCTCATAGTTCCATCAGGAAGTTTCAAGTGTTGATTTACCTCGCACAGAACACCCATACTGTAAATATCATCAATTTGAGGATCCTCAATATTAGGTTTTTTTTGCGTTACAGCAACAATATAATTTGAATAGTCCTTTATGGACAACTCAACAGCATTGACAGACTTAACTCTGCTAACTGCAAGTGGAAAGTGTGAATCAGGAAAAACTACAATATCCCTCACAGCTATCAATGGTAACACAGTAGGATATTCTTTTTTAATTTCTTCGCTCATATTAAAACCTCTCAAATCAAATATTCTTTTTAAAATCTAAGATGCCATCAATTATTCCATACTCAACAGCTTCCTGTGCAGACATATAAAAATTTCTTTCTGTGTCCTGTTTTACTCTCTCCTCAGATTTACCAGTATGTCTTGCAAGTATTTTTATGAGTCTTGCCTTTGTTCCCTGCATCTCCTTGTTCTCAATATCTATATCAGTCGCCTGTCCTGATATGCCACCTCCAAATATAAGAGGTTGGTGAATCATTATCCTTGAGTTTGGGAGAGCAAACCTTTTTCCTTTCGTACCTGCTGCTAGGAGCAATGCCCCAAATGACATGGCCATACCCATACATATTGTTGTAATAGGTGCCTTTATAAATTGCATTGTGTCATAAACAGCAAGCCCCGCCGTAACCATACCACCGGGGGAATTGATATAAAGATTTATATCCTGATCGGAATTCTCTGCCTCAAGATATAATAACTGTGCTATAAGATTGTTTGCACTTCCTGTTGATATCGCCCCCTCAGGATCTCCAACAAAAATTATTCTATCCCTTAAAAGCCTTGAAAAAATATCATAACCAACCATTGCACCTTGGCCCTTCCATGTCTCTATAATCGTTGGTATTATCATAACTCCTCCTTTAAACAGAAGTCGGAAAACAGAAGACAGATGACAGAAGTCAGAAGTCAGATTTTAAAGGAACTCCTTTCTGTCTTCTGTCATCTGTTCCTGCCTGCGCCGAAGCGGCTTCGCCATGCTGGCTCTGTCTTCTGGTTACTTGTCACCTGCTACTATCTTTATTTTGGACTTGATAAAGTCAATAGTTTTATTCTCAGTCATAGAAGCCATTATATAATCTTTTCTCTGTTCAAACAGCTCCCTTGCTCGCTTTATCTCATCCTCAGTTTTCAAACTCTTTACAACCTTATCAAGCTCACCATACAGATCATCCTCAGTTGCTTTTATATTCTCTTTTTTAGCTATTTGATGAAGTATATATGTTATCTTGAGATTTCTCTCCGCAACTGGTTTTACCTTATCCTCATAATCCTTGAGCTGAACATTTTCACTATCAGGAACATTTGCTCTCTTTTTAATGACTTCAAAAAGCTCCTCCATCTCCTGCCTTACAAGCGTCGGAGGAAGTGGAAATTCATTTTTAGATATGAGATGATTTTCTATATTTTCAATAAGTTCTTTTTCAGATCTTTCATTTTCTTCAGCCTCAAGGATCTTTTTTACCTGCTCTCTTAAATCAGCTATATCCTTTGCACCCAACTGTTTTATGAAGTTATCATCTAACTCAGGAACTACTTTTTCCTTTATATCATTTATCTTTATAACAAACCTCATCTTTTTTCCGTCAAATTCATTTTCAAACTCTCTGACATCACCCTTATTTGCTCCTATAACAGCATTATCAAGACCCATTATATTGTCAGGGGATGACATATCTATAAGCTGATTTTTAAACTCGTTAGCCTTGTTTCCGTTTTCATAGACCTCATAATCAGCAATTATATAATGCTTTTTCGAAACAGGTTCATTCTCCACTGACTTAAGATATGCGTTGTATTCTCTTATGCTGTTTATATGATTATCTATATCAGCATCTGTTATTTTTTTAAGTGTTCTTTTCACCTCAAAATCGGTATATTCTTTGGGATCAAACTTAGGATTTTGTTCTATATATATCTTAAAAGATATTGATTTCTTTTCAGCATCAATGCTTATATCATAAACTGAAGGAGAAACTACAGGAAATATATTTTCCTTTTCAAAAAGCAAATCAAGCAGATTTCTTACTGCTATATCTCTTATCTCACTCCTTATTGCGTCAGAAAAATGCTTGTTGATTATGTCAAGAGGTACCTTTCCCTTTCTAAAGCCGGGGTATTCCACCTCAGCTCTGACTCTTTCCACAGCCACACCCTGAATCATTGAAAAATCCTCATCAGCTATATTAACATCATATGTTAAACAGCAACCCTCTTCCTTTATTTTTTTATAAGAACCTTCTTTCATTATATCCTCCAATTAAACATTTAGCAGGTCTAAGAAGCCAGAAATAAATCTGAAATAACCATCATCCTTTGTTTCATTTTTTGCCAACTGACTTCAGCTTGCTTACTAAGATATTATTCTACAAAATTTTGAGTATAAAAAAATATAGATGTAATGTTTTAAAAAAAGAAACAAATCAATTAAAAATTTTGTAGAATAATATTATTAGATCTCAGGAAAGGGCCATTAGCTCAATGGTAGAGCAGACGCCTCTTAAGCGTAAGGTTACAGGTTCGAGTCCTGTATGGCCCATTGCTGGTGCTGAGTTCCGATGTAAATCGGAACGTCAGGACTCGAAAGTCCGCAGTCCCGATTGTGCTATATATCGGGATGAGGAGCGGCCTGCGAAACCCAGTGGAATAATTTGCTTTGCAAATTAAAATCTAAAGGATTTTATTCCACGGGGTTATTTGTAGGCGAGTCCTGTATGGCCCATACCAACCAATATACTTACAATAGTCATTTCTTATAGCATTTTTCTGGTTCTACAAAAGCACAAAACATCTGAGGTGTAAGCGTATCCCAAGAATAAATACACTTTGGGTTCCACAAAATCCAGCTCTTCAAATAATTATTTTTAACTGCTATTATCTGTGCTCTTACATCAAAAGATGTATACCTCTTTTTTAAAGTAAAATCCTGAAGATATGGTCTTATCTTATAATAATTAAAACCTGTCATGTTCATGGCCTGCTTTAAGCCTCTGTTTAAAACCTTGTAAGGCTCTGAATCAGGATCAGCTAAATTGTATTCACCACTGTAATAATGTGATGGATACATCATAGGATAGACATAATCCACACTCTCGCTTATCATTCTCAAGTTCTGGCCTATTCCCATATCAGAGGATGTTGTAAGACCAAAGACATCTGCTGAGATCTTAACATTGTATTTTGACAGTCTGCTCCTTGCGTATTTAAAAAAATTTACAAGATTTTTTTCAGCATTTTCTCTGTTATGAACCGCTGAATACCTGCAAAGCGATGTGTCCCCCTCAGTAGGATATCTCACATAATCAAACTGTATCTCATCAAACCCATACTCTGCAGCTTTCTCAGCTATTGACATTATATAATCCCATACCTTTTTATTATAAGGATCCACCCACATATCACCATTCCTCGTTTTCCAGACACTTCCATCAGGTCGCCTCACAGCGAGTTCAGGATTGTGTTTTGGAAGGATATCATCGTGGAAACAGACTATTCTTGCCACTTTATAAAGCTTTAACTTATTAAAATCAGCTATCATTTTCTTAGGATTTAATATTGCAGGCTTGTATGTTTTATATTTTATTGTATTATCAATCCCGGGAATATAGACCTCACCATTCTTCTCTTTTACCGCAACGACTACTGTATTTATAACAGAATTACTTATGTTCTCAATCATCTTTTTGCGAAGCTTATCGTCGCCAGCAACCCAGCTTGTAAGATGAATACCTCTTACAACAGGTTCAGTTTCTATTTTTTTATTTATCTCTGACACTTCAGTTGTAGAAAGTTTTATCTGCCAGAGTGTTTCACTAAGATTATATTTTTTATTGTACTCTCTTTCTTTTTGCACTTTTGGATAAAGCAGAGAGTTTGATAACAAACACACAGAAATAAAAATAAGTTTAATTTTTTTTGTCACAACTATATTTTATCATTTTATTTTTTAACTACATTAGATTTTTGTTTTAACTGCAAGTTAAATTTAAATTTATGGAGCACTGAAAAAGTCATCTATATAGTTATATAGTTGTCTAATTATTTAGGAAAAAAAAGAATATAGTTATCTGGTTGTTTAGTAAGAAGAGAAGCAACCTACGAGGTTACTTCTGGTCTTATTTTTACCTAACTCTTCTCAAATTCCATACGATCGTGTCAGAATGAAGGAAAACTTAATCATCAATATCTAAAAGATTTAATCATTGTTTAAATAAATAAACATATATGCATTTAAATATTTACCCAAATTTTTCATTTGTAATCAATCTGTGTTGTTAAATTGAATAATAAAATCATTAAACGATCTGATTGTAAAAAAAAGTAGCAGATAACTGTTTTTGTTCTTGTTATTTTTGCTTCAGTCTTCTCAAATTCCATACGATCGTGTCAGAATGAAGGAAAACTATTTTAAATTTTATATAAATTTTTTATGTATAAAGTTTTAGGTGTCACTGAAAAACTGCAGGTTAAGGTTAAGATTGAGGTTAAGAATAAAACGACAAATCCCCATTTAAATAGTGGTCAGTGGACAGTGATAAGTGGTCAGAAAAGGCAAAAAACAATAATGGTCAGTGAATAAGGTGTTTCTTTTTGCTGAACACTGTTAACTACCCACTGATCACTAATACAGTGGTCATAAATCAGAAGACAGGGGATAGATGTTGGATTTTAAAGGAACTCCTTATTTATCTGATATCTGTTTTCTGATTTCTATCTTCTGACATCGAACTTAATCTTGATGTTTTACTAAATAATCAGACAACCAAATAACCAAAAAACTAATTTGTTCTTCCTAAATAACCAGATAACTTATTTAGTATAATAATTATATGAAAACATTATCTTTTTTTTTGATTATGTTATTATCTATGAATATGAAAGCTGAAAGCCTTAAAATAAATTATAAAAGGATAAACAGTGATTATGAGGGCTGGAAGCTGTGGATATGGGACAAATCCGAAGGCAAAGTTGGATTTGAACTGCTTCCAGAAGGCAAGAATGACTTCGGTCTTGTTTTTAAACTTGACCTTGATAAATATGGTCTTATGAACAAGGAGATAGGAATACTTCCAAAGTATGGCAACTGGGAAAGCAAAGAGGCATTTGACAGAATACTTAGATACAGTGGAGAAAAGGAGATATACATTGTTGAAGCTGATGAAAAGATTTACAATAATATAAATGATATGAACATATCAACCGAAACGACAAAAGCATTTTATGATACTGGTGGAAATATTAGAGTTGTTTTCAACAGAACAGTATATACCAAAAGCATCAGTGATGAGTTTTATTTAATAAACAAAAAGAGTGGTGAAAAGAAAAAAATTTTTAAGGTTGATAACAATGGAATTTCAAACACTGTTTATTTTAAGACAGAACCACTTGATATTAACGAAATAAAAGATAATGATTATATAGTATCATCAAAATATGGCGAAACCTTGGTAAGGTTTGGGAATGTTTTATACACATTTAGTCCGTATAACGATATGGGAGAGATAACAGGAGATGACGGAATAACATTCAGAATTTTTTCAACTGCTAAGGAAATAAATCTTTTGATTCAAAGAGATAATAAAGAGGAAAAAATTCCTTTTAAATATGATAAAGATTTTGTATGGGAAGTTAAACTATCAACATCATACTATGGAAGCACATACAGATATGAGGCAGTGTATCCTGATAAAACACTTTACGGAATTGATCCTTCTGCTAAGTGCAGCATAAGGAATAATACTTATGCTATGATTGTAAATGATAACAGCAATGTGATACCCAGCCCAAAATTTAACAACTCAGAACTTGTCATATATGAGATGAGCATAAGAGACCTTACATCAGACAGTTTATCTGGTGTTAAGAATAAAGGGAAATATCTTGGACTTACTGAAGAAGAGACTACACACCCTGATTTTTCTGATATAAGAACAGGCATATCACATTTAAAAGAATTAGGAATAAATGCTGTTCATATTATGCCTTTTTATGATTTTGAAAATGATGAGAACTCATCATCATATGACTGGGGATACATGCCTGTGAGTTTTAACTCTCCAGATGGGTCATTTGCAGTGGACAAAATGGCAGGCAAGATAAAAGAGACCAAGGCTATGATAAGTGAATTCCACAAGAATGGGATAAAAGTTATAATGGATGTTGTTTACAACCATACTGCGGAAACATCAGAAAACAAGGTCTATAACTTTAATCTTCTTGCCCATGACTATTATTACAGGACAAATTTGGACGGGAAATATTCAAACGGTTCAGGATGCGGAAATGAGTTTAAAACAGAATCTCCATATGGAAGGAAGTTTATTATTGATAGCCTTAAGTACTGGATAACAAGCTATAAAATAGATGGTTTTAGATTTGATCTAATGGGACTGATGGATCAGGACACAGTCATTGAGATATTGAACGAAATCAGAAAAATAAAGCCAGATATAATTATATATGGCGAGCCATGGACAGGCGGAGTAACCCCGATAAAGGGAGTTTACAAAGGCTTTCAAAAGGGTAAAAACTTTGCTGTTTTTAATGATGATTTTAGAGACGCTATAAAGGGAAGTGTGTTTGATATAAAAAATCTTGGATATGTTCAAAATCAAAGCAACCGTGAAACTGTAATAAAGGGAATAAAGGGAAGTATAGATCTATTCACAGACTCACCACTTGAAACAATAAATTATGTTAGCTGCCATGATAATCACACGCTTTTTGACAGATTGAAACTTTCTATGCCTGATGATGACTTAAAAACAATTATAAAAAGAGACAAGTTAGCCGAAGCAATAATATTAACCTCACAGGGGATACCATTTATTTTAAGTGGTGAAGAAATATTAAGGACAAAGAATGGAAATGACAACTCATACAATGCTGGTGATGAAATAAATAAAATAGACTGGACAAGAAAAAAAGTTTTTTACGATGTTTTTAAATACTATAGAGATTTAATAGATATGAGAAAAAATCATCCAGCATTTAGAATGGAAACAAAAAATGATATATTAAAAAATATTAAATTTTATGAGGAGTTAGGTATAAAGCTTCCTGATGATAAATCAATAGCTTATATAATAGATGGTAGTAACGCAGGTGATAGCTGGAATCAAATAACGGTTCTTATAAACCCTAACACTGACTCAAGAACATTTAACCTTATGGATGGGAAGTGGCAATTAAAGTTTGATGAGAATGGTTACAGCGAAAGGAAAATTTTTAGAGGAACAATAATTCTTCCCCCTCTTTCGCTTTATGTTCTGTCAAAGTAGTTATCAGTGGTCAGTGATCAGTGATCAGCAAAACCAAATCAGCACAAATAGTGATCAGTGATCAGCAAAGCTGGTTATCTGGTTATTTAGGAAGAAAAAGAAGCTGGGTGTCTATTTGTTTAATGAAATCAGAAGTCAGAGGACAGACAAATAGGGAATTTCCTTAAATTCTGTCTTCTGATTTCCGTCTTCTGTCCTCTGTCTTCTCTTTGCTGAACACTGTTAACTACCCACTGCCCACTACTTTCAGTATCCTAATTCTTCATTTATCAAAACCACAGTTACCTTCGTTAGATTTGGTTTTTTCCACAAAATTGTAACTATATTACATATTCGCTCAGGTGAGAAACAATCCTCACATTTTCCTGATACCACGCATGGATTTTTTTTATCAAGTCTTATATTATTTTTTATGGCTGCAATATTTCTTGCACGCCAAAGGCCATCATCCTGATCTCGTGTTATCTTATTCTTACCAGCTATAAGTATAAGTTCTTTAGGTCCCCATGTTATTGCTGCACACCTGTTGCCATTTCCATCTATGAACACGAGCTTTCCATCCCTTGTTACAGCTTGAGGGGATGCTATATAAAAATCAGAATCTATTGCTTTAAGCCATAGTTTTCTCCTCTCCTCAAGAGACATCTTCTGATTGTGAGAATATATTTTATTACTATTTCTGGTAAGTATATCTGCGATAGACATATCAGAAGCTGTTACACTTCCCCCCATTCCTATTTTTTTATTTCTGCCAATTTTATTAACTATAAATTTCTTGGCCTCATCAAGCGTTAAAAACACCTCACAATCAAAATGATTTTTTATAAGTGCTTTTCTTACATTATCCAGTATTTTAATATCTGCTTTTTTAGAATTTTCATCCATAATACCTCCAGTAAAATAGTGATCAGTGGTCAGAAATCAGAAGACAGAGGACAGATGTCAGAAAGCAGTGCCTGCCTGCCGAAGCCGCTTCGGCGCAGGCAGGGTCAGCAAAACCAAAAAGCAAAACATATTAACACATAACAACAGAACTTAAAAAAACATATAATATAATTATGGAAAATATGTATATCATCAGTCAAATTAAAAAACATTGATAAGGAGAAGATATGAAGATATTAACCATCAACTGCGGGAGCTCATCTCTTAAGTTTTCTGTTTTTGACAGGGATAAAAATTTATTTATCGGTTCTGGAATTGTGGAAAGAATAAACTTTGGTAATTCTTTTATAAGCTTTGAACCACTTAACAAAGAAAAAATAACCTTAAACAGTGATGTAAAAAACCATAAAGAAGCATTCAACCTTGTCCTTGATATGATAAAAAATAAAGAAAATGGTATTATAAATGATGTTTCAGAGATTTCAGCCGTTGCTCACAGAGTTGTTCACGGTGGAGAAAAATTTGTAAAATCAGTAAAAATAAACAGTGATACAATCAAAACCTTCAAAGAACTATATTCACTTGCTCCACTTCACAATCCACCAAATGTTATGGGTATTGAAGCAGCTATGGAAATACTCCCGAATATAACACATACCGCAATAATGGATACAGCATGGCATCAGACCATGCCAGAACATTCATACATATATGCTCTTCCCTATGAGTGGTATGAAAAATATGGCATAAGAAGATATGGATTTCATGGAACATCATTTTTGTACACTGCAAAAAGAGCATCAGTTTTATTAAACAGAGATCCTTTTAAAACAAATCTTATAATAGCTCATATAGGAAATGGCGCCTCAATAAATGCTATAAAAAATGGAGTCTCCTATGATACATCAATGGGATTTACCCCTCTTGAAGGGCTTGTTATGGGAACACGCTCTGGTGATTTTGACCCTGCAATTGAAACTTTTATGATGCAGAAAGAAAATCTTTCACCAAAGGATATGGACTCAATACTGAATAAAAAATCAGGAGTGCTTGGAATAACTGGCAAGTATGCCGATAGAAGGGATATTGAAATTGCAGCAGAAAATGGAGACAAGAGAGCAGAGTTAGCAATAGAAATAGAATCTTACAGAATAAAAAAATATATAGGCTCTTATGCTGCAGCACTTGGAAGGGTTGATGCTATTGTCTTTACAGCAGGTGTTGGTGAGATGAGTCCTATAATAAGGGAAAAAGCTCTGGATGGACTTGATAGCTTTGGAATAAAGATTAATAAAGAAAAAAACAACATATCAAAGACAAGAAATGCTGAGACAGTGATATCAGCTGATGATTCAAATGTTAAGGTTTTTGTTATACCAACTGATGAAGAAAGGGTTTTTGTTGAGGATACAATTGCCCTTTTAGAAAACAAGTATGATGTTCATACAAAGTTTAAATATATATTCCAGTCAAAGGATTACAAAAACTCTATAAGGGAAGAAAATTTAAAGAAACAACTTCTAAAAAAACCCGAGCTTAAAAAAGCTATAGCGATTTAATCATTATTAATCAATAATTATCTATAAAATTATATATTATATAAATATATATTATTTTATGGAGGATTTATGACAGCAACAATAATAAACATATTATGGGCTATTATTTTTTCTTTTATAGGAGCAGCGTTAGGGATACTGTTGTTTGTAAAGATTTCAAGAAAACTTCCTTCAATATTTGACAGAATAACCCCAAACATAGATGAGGGCAAGGAAATGATAAGAGGAAATCTTGCAGTTGCTGAATATTTTGGCAAAATAGTTGCAGCAGGTATAATAGGAATAAGCATAATAATAGGACTCGCAGTATTCGCAGGCATCATAGCTGGACTTCACTGAAATAGAATATGAGAAACTTTTTCATATCAGTTTTAATTCTTATCAATAGTATTCCCCTTTTGGCAAGGGGTGGTGGAGGATGCGTTGAAAAAGGGACCTTGATTCTAACTCCTTATGGATATAAAGCTGTTGAAACTTTAAAAGAAAATGATGAGATTATATCATATTCTACCAATCGATATAATAAAACAAAAATAAAAAGAATATACTTGGATGTTTCTGATAACTTTGCTGAGATTCAAGCCTGTGGCAAAAGCATATCTGTAACAGAGACACATCCATTTATGGTTTCTGATGGAAGATTTAAAAAAGCTGTAGAATTAAAAAAAGGAGATGAGATTTATATTTATAACGGCAAGGAAACAAAAAAATGTGGTATCGAGAAAAAAATTATAAATAACAAAAAGGATCTCATATATAATATTCTTGCCTATCCATATGAAACATATATAGCAGATGGTTTTGTTGTACACAACAAGGGATGTTTCCTTCCAGATACAATGATAACAAAGGCAGATGGTTCCAGATCAAAAATATCAGAGATAAAAGAGGGCGATCTTTTGCTTTCTTTTGATGAGAATGGAAAAATACTCAAAACAACCGTCAAAGAAATATTAAAATTAAAAACTTTCAAATACTATACAATTGAAACTGATTTGATTTCACTTTCGGCAACTGCTGAGCATCCTTTTTATGCGGGCGATGGCGTCTTTAGAACAGTGGAATCTCTTAAAAATGGTGACACAATATATCTTTATGATGGCAGAGATAAACTGATGCCACAGAGGATAAAAAAGATAGAGGAAATAAAAAAAGATTCGTATATTTATAACTTAAAAACAGATTTTCCAAATACATTTTTTGCAAACTATGTTGCCGTTCACAACAAAGGAGGAGGATGCTTTCCCTTAGGAACTAAGATATCCACACCTTACGGCAAAAAAAATATTGAAGATATAAAAATTGGAGATAAAGTTTATTCATATACAGACGAAAAACTTGTGGAATCAACAGTAAACGATATAATTAAAAAGAAAGATAAAATCTTTGAGATAGAAGCTGAAGGAAGATTTTTAAAAACTACATATGAGCATCCTCTTTTAACAACTGATGGCTTTAAAGAAGCTGGTAACTTAAAAGCAGGGGATAGAATAGCTTCATGGGACAATGAATTAAAATTTTTAATTATAAAAAAAATGACTCTAAACTCTAAGCCTGAAACAGTTTATAATTTATCAGTAGAATATCCAAACACATTTATAGCTGATGGATTTATAGTTCATAACAAGGGTAGTTTTGGTGGAGGAGGATATCATAGCCACTATCACAGCTCTAATGATAAAAACACAAGCAAGACAGATATGGTAATCAGTATTATTATTATTATTTTTATATTTGTTCTCTCTGCAACTTCAAATGGAAAAGATGAAGGTGAGGAACTTGATTACTTATTTTCTCGCTCCGATATAGAGAAAAAATCAAAAAAAACTGAAAAACTGATAAATTTTATATCACAGCATGATAAGAATTTTGATATCGCCTACATAAAGAATACAGTTTCAAACACATTTTTAAAGCTCGAGGAATGCTGGCAGAAGAGAGATTATGACCCTATGAAAGATTTACTGACTCAGAGCCTCTACATCAAGCACACATCTCAGATAGATATGATGATAAAAGAAAACGAAATAAACATAATAGATGATTTAAAAATTGTATCAATAGACATTGTGGGGCTGAGATATACAGCAAAAGAAGATGGTCGGTTTTTTACGGCACTCATCACTGCTGAGGCAAAGGATTATTATATAGATGATAGAAATAACAATTTTTTAAGGGGTGACAGAACTCCTAAACAGTTTCAGGAGTTCTGGATTTTTAAGCTTATAGAAGGGAAGTGGTTACTTGATGAAATAGAACAGACTGCTGAATCAGATGAGCTTACAAAGGAAGATTTTGTTGAACAGTTCACTGATAACACTCTCAGCCAGATCTACGGTGAGGATATTTCTAATGTCGGGCCAAAAGGGCCTGTAATTCCTGAGGCTGTTGTAGACAAAGGGAACAAGATAATGAGAATGATAAACTTTTTAGGAGAAACTGACAAGCTATGGAATCTTTCACTGATGGAAGTAAGTGCAAGCCTTGCATTTATAAAGGTATATCAGTCATGGGCAGCTTCTGATCCTTTGTTGTTAAACAATGGATATATATCAGAGCAAATGGCAAAAACTATTAGCTCTATAATAAATGAAAAGAAAAGTGAAGGTTATATCTTTGAATTTAGAAATCTATGTATAAGAAAGGTGGATATAGTACTAGTATACAATATGGCTGATGATGGCAAGGATGAGTTTACAGTGAGATTTTCAGCACATGCTCAAAAAAGGGTTATTAGAAATGGTAATGTTATTTTTGAAGATAAATACGTAATGCCATTCACAGAATACTGGAACTTCGCTAAAGAAGATAACAAGTGGAAAGCAAAGGAAATATTACCGAGGGTTAGCGGTGAAAAAGCTGTATATGCTATGAACAAGGATGAGGACTCATCACCAGCACAGTTAGAATGGTATTACACAAAGAAAAGAACATACTGAACGACATAAAGTATCACATCCTTCGCTTAATTAAATCGTTTTGTTATCCTTTATATTCTCTAATTCTTGAGAATTAGAGAATGTTATTCATCTTTTTTTATAATTATATCTTTGCCATCCGAAGTTATTTTAAACTTTTTGATCTCAGGATTTTTCAGTATCTCAATAGCAATTCTGTCCATAACATATTTCTGTATCGCTCGCTTTAAAGGCCTTGCTCCAAAATCAGGATTATATCCTTCTTTGAACATGAACTCTTTAGCCTTTTCATCTATATCAACATCTATATCTCTGTCCTTTAAAACTTTTATAAGATTTTCAAGCTGTATATCTATGATCTTATACATATCATCCTTACTAAGATTTTTGAACACTATTATTTCATCAAGTCTGTTTATAAACTCCGGTTTAAAATATTTCAACAGCAGATCCATAAGCTCTTCATTTGATATTTCAGATGGATTTTTCATCTTCATTATCTTATCCGTTGCAACATTTGATGTCATTATTATGACTGTATTTTTAAAGTCAACAATCCTTCCCTTTCCATCCGTGAGCCTTCCATCATCAAGTATCTGTAAAAATATATTGAACACATCAGGATGAGCTTTTTCTATCTCATCAAAGAGGAGAACAGAGTATGGTCTTCTTCTTACCTTTTCTGTAAGCTGACCTCCCTCCTCATAACCAACATATCCAGGAGGCGCCCCTATAAGCCTTGCAACTGAATGTTTTTCCATATACTCAGACATATCAAACCTTAAAAGAGCCTTTTCATCGTTGAACAAAAATTCTGCCAACGTTTTTGCAAGCTCGGTCTTACCAACACCAGTAGGTCCTATGAAAAGAAAACTTCCGATAGGTCTTTTCGGATCTGATATCCCTGATTTTGATCTTCTTATAGCATTTGATACAGCATCAACAGCCTTATCCTGACCGACAACTCTTTTTGAAAGTTCATTCTCCAGTCTTAAAAGCTTTTGTTTTTCGCTTTCAAGCATCTTGCTGACAGGAATCCCAGTCCATTTTGAAACAATCATTGCTATATCCTCTTCATCAACCTCTTCCTTTATAAGGCTACCGTCCTTCTGTATCTCCTTAAGTTTTTCTGAGTATTCCTTTATCTTTTTATCAAGTTCAGGTATTCTTCCATATCTTATCTCACTTGCCTTTGTAAGGTCCCCATCCCTTTTGTATTTTTCTTCCTCAAATCTGAGTTTATCTATCTCTGACTTTGCTTCCTTTATCTTAATGACAATTGCTTTCTCATTCTCCCACTTTGCTTTTTTTATTTTTATATCATCCTCTAATTTTCTTATTTCATTTCTTATGCTTTCAAGCTGTTTCTTTGCAGCATCTCCCTCATCCTTTGAAACAGCTAACTCCTCCATTTTAAGCTGTAAAATTTTTCTTTCAATCTCATCTATCTCTATCGGCTTTGAATCTATTTGCATCCTGAGATTTGCGCATGCTTCATCTATGAGGTCTATTGCCTTATCAGGAAGGAACCTATCAGTTATATATCTGCTGGAAAGTGTTGCCGCTGATATTATAGCAGAATCCTTTATTCTGACTCCGTGATGAACCTCATACTTTTCTTTAAGACCTCTTAATATCGCAATAGTATCTTCAAGGGTTGGTTCTGGTATAAAAACCTTTTGAAATCTTCTTTCAAGTGCAGCATCCTTTTCAATATACTTTTGATATTCATTTAGAGTTGTAGCCCCTATGCACCTCAAACTTCCCCTCGCAAGAGCTGGCTTTAACATATTGCTTGCATCCATAGCACCCTCAGCCTGACCCGCACCAACAAGCGTGTGAATCTCATCTATAAAAAGTATTATCTTTCCATCAGAGTTTTCAACCTCTTTTATTACTGCTTTAAGTCTTTCCTCAAACTCACCTCTAAACTTTGCACCTGCTATAAGCGAACCCATATCAAGAGCAATTATTCTTCTATCCTTAAGTCCTTCAGGGACATCCTTATTGCTTATCCTCAATGCTATACCCTCAACTATTGCAGTTTTTCCCACACCTGGTTCACCAATCAACACAGGATTGTTTTTGGTCCTTCTTGAAAGAACCTGCATAACACGCCTTATTTCATCATCCCTTCCGATAACAGGATCAAGCTTTCCTCTCATAGCAAGAGATGTTAGATCCCTTGTATATTTTTCAAGAGTCTGATACTTCGCCTCTGGTTCTTGTTCAGTTATTCTGTGATTACCTCTTATTGTTGAAACAGCATTTAAAACTGCTTCTTTTGTGAGCAAATGTTTTTTTAAAAAATTTTTGATATTAGCATTATCAGTGTTGCACAGTGCCATCAGTATATGCTCAGCACTCATATATTCATCCTTCAAATTGGCCATCTCCTTAAAAGCACTGTTTATAATTTTTTCACTCTCTCTTGAAAGATATATTTCAAAATTTCCAGAAAGCTTTGGAAACTTATCTATCTCTTTTTTCAAATCGGATATGAATGCAGAAGGATCTACCCCTATCCTCTTGAGTATTTCAACAGCAATTGAATCCTCAATATTAAGCAATCCTAAAAGTATATGATACGGTTCTATATATTGGTTTTGATTTTCAATTGCAATATTTCTTGCACTTTCAATTGCTTCCTGAGTTTTAATTGTCATTTTATTGAAATCCATAAAAACCTCCACGGAGACAGAAGTCAGAAATCAGAAGTCAAAAAAACCTCCACCGAAACAGAAGACAGAGAACAGATGACAGACAAATAGAAAATTTACTTAAATTCTGCCTTCTGACTTCTGATCTCCATCTTCTGTACCCTGTTTTTATATTTTATAATTAGCAAACTTATGCCTAAACTGCTAATTATATTATAATATATTAGCAATGTTTTGTCAAGAGTGCCAATAATTATAATTTAAGCCAAAGAATGAAAGGATTAATAGAGTAAACAACTAAACTTTTATGAATTTATTAGGGGTCGCTGAAAAAGTCTATTTGAGCAATAAAGCAATGATTTTCGTTATGAGGTGAAAAAATAAGCGACCCCTTATTAGATTAAAACCTACCGCCAATTCCAAAAACAAATCTTGAGCCATTAAGGGTCAAATTGTTTGACTCATTAGCGTTCCCTCTGTCAAACCATGTACTATTGACCTCATATCTGTACTCTGCAAAGAATGTCATACCTGATGTCTTAAATCTCAGGCCAACAGGTATTCTATAAAGCAATCCGACATCGGTCTCATCAAGCAGAGCATTTTTATTATCCCGTATTGTTGTTGATTTTATCGTATTTATTGTAAGCCCCAATCCAAGCCCTAAATAAAGATCAATCTTTGTATCTGTCCTAAAAAGCACATCACCACCAAGTTCAAATGATGTAGCTTCTATATAATTTTTTGGAAGTATGGGTAAAGAATTTGAAGGATCTACCTGTCTGTCTGTGTTAAACTTTGAAAAGGCTATTTCAAAATCGCCACCAACAACACCATTGCCAAAGCCACCAATCCTAAGGCCTATCGGTCCACTTCCGCTTGCATCTAGATCAGACTGTTTAACACCATTATCCCACTCTACATCAATTTTCTCAGTTCCAAAACCAGCTATGAGATCAAAAAAACTGTAAGCATTGCCATAATCCTGTCTGCTTGAGGAGTTTGTGGGGGTGTAGGTTTGTTGATGTGTAGGAGATGTATAAACGGGTGTTTTCACCAGTTCCCCACCTATCCAGTCCTTTACCACATATGACTGAGTAGCACCTATTGCCTGAGCAGTATCAGTTTTAACAATCCTAGCATTAACCTCTATTCTTCCATCAGATGTTGGTATCAATGTCCCAGTTATTATTGCGTCAACACCAAGAACCTTACCTAATTCTTTAGCACTTTGAGCATCTATAACTCCAGAGTTTTGAAGTTTTAATTCTGACAAAACCTTATCAAGCTGTGTCCTTTCTATTACCTCAAACTTATTCATATTTATAAGTTTCATACTCAATCTTTCGGCAATAACCGAACCATCCTTGGTTGATTGAGTGTTATCAGCATAAGAAAATGGTATTACAGCTATTTTATTTACACCCTGAGCGTATTTTCCTATGTCATTTGCAAGATTTTGATATGGATCTTTCACATCTTCTTCAGCTAACAAAGGCAAGGCAGCAAAAATAATACACATTATAACTGCTTTAAATTTTTTCATTTTGATCCTCCTATAATTTCATAAGCCCTTTCTCTAATAAACCTTCTATCCCTGATTGAGTCAGTCGTCGAATCACCACCAAGCCAATCTTTTTTAATCACAGAACTAAAAGCTCTGACTGATTTAGCTGTCTGAGTATCAATAATTCTACCATTTATTTCTATCTGACCATCAGTTCTTTTAACAAGACTTCCTGTTATAATAGCATCAACACCCAATACCTTGCCTAACTCCTTTGCAGTTTCAGCATCCACAATACCTGAGTTTTCAATCTTAAGCTCATTCATAACCTTATCTAACTGATTTCTTTCTATAACCTGAAAAACATTTGTGTTGATGAGCTTCATTGTAATCCTTTCAGCTATAACCGAGCCATCCTTTACAGAATCAGTGCTTGTGGCATATGAGAAAGGCAAAACGGCTATCCTGTTACCTGAAAGATAATCTGTTGATTTTATTATATCAGAAGTTATCTCATCATACGCATTCCCACTACTTCCCACATCAGCATCTGATGAAGCATATGTATATGTTTTAAACATAAATAAGCTTAACAGCAAAGAAATAAAAGACAAGATTTTATAGTTTTTTTTCATCATATCTAAGATTATACCATTTTATATTTAAAATTTAAAGTATTGTTATATGTTTCTATATTAATTAAATTTTATATAATAAAATTATGAGAGACTTAATAATACTTTTGGTGTTTTTTGTTGCAGGCATATTTATAATAAAATTACTCTGGATATGGACAATACCTGAGATATTTCCGGGAGCTGTGGATAGCGGGTTAATAGTAAAAAACATAAGATGGTTTTCAGCATTAAAGCTATCCATTCTTTTTTCTATGATAGCAGGTGTTGCAAGAATATCGAAGAAATAAGACAAAGGAACTTGTATGCTTTTAACTGAGTCAAAGATGAAAAATAAAATATCTTTTTTAACAGTTGTGTTCCTTTCAATTTTTATGACTTCCTGCCTTAACAACAAACCAGCAAATGATACGAGATCAATAGTTATGTGGGAGATGGAAGACGCCTACGTGGCACCATTTATAGATGAGATAATAACCAATTTTAAAAAAGATTATTTTAAAAAACATGGCATTGAATTAAACTTTACAAGAGCGCACTACCAGACAGAGGACTTAAGGCAGCAGTTTCAGGCTGCATCTCTTGCAGGTGTTCCACCAGATATAATAATCTCTCCGTCAGACACTGCAGGGATATATGCTATATCAGGGTTTATTCTTCCGCTTGATAAAGTATTTGATTTCAACCTTTACAACAAACCTGTTGTTGAGGCTATAACACTTGATAATAAGGTATGGGGAATTCCTATATCAAACGGGAATCATCTAATGTTGATGTTCAATAAAAAATTTATAAAGGAAGCCCCAAAAACTACTGACGAACTTTTTAAATTTTGTGATAATAATCTTAAAAAATATAATTTAGATTACTGTCTTGCTTTTGATGGAGGAGAACCATTCTGGCTTATGCCATGGCTTGGTGGCTTTGGTGGCTGGCCACTTGATAATAATAAGCCAACTCTCAACACACCAGAGATGAAAAGGACACTACAGTTTTATCATGATTTAAAGTTTAAATATAAGTATATTCCTCCAGAGTGCGACTACAACTGTATGGACTCGTTGTTTAAAGAGGGAAAGGTTCCTTTTATAATAAATGGTGATTGGGCTATATCAAGCTACTCTGAACAGTTTAAAGAAAACTTTGGTATAGGTTTGATACCTGAGATATCAGAAACTCATAGATATCCGACACCCATGATAAGTGGAAGATATTTTTTATTATCATCACCGATTTCATCAAATACTGAAAAGTTTGAAATAGTCAAAGAATTTGTAAAATTTTATACAAACAAAGAGAATCAGATAAAACAGTTCAAGGAATTGAAGAGGCTACCTGCTTTAAAGGAAGCATCAATGTCTAAAGAAGTTTTATCTGATCCTATAGCAAAGGTCTCTATGGAGCAGATACTTAAAGGAAAGCCTATGCCCATGGCTTATGAGATGAGGGCTGTGTGGGATACAGTAAGAAATTATCAGGGACTTGTTATGACAAATAAGATGAGCATAGATGAAGCAACTTTTAAAATGCAGAAAGAGGTTGAAAGAAAGATAAAAGAGATGGACAGATAATAATGGAAGGTCGTAAGGGAAATGAATATGGAGAGCATTTAAATTCTGACTTCTGTTCTCTGTCTTCTGACTTCTGTCATCTGACTTCTGTCTTCTGTTAGAATGGAGTATGAATGGAATACTTATTTACAACGGCTAATGTGATTTTTTTTGTGATAGCTGTATTGATATCAGTTGGATTGATAGAACTGTATTTCTATCTTCACTTTAAACTATATGATAAAAAATATTACATAATCATTCCTGTTCTTTCGCTCGTTTTCTTTGGAGTTGTAATAAGCTTTTTAAATATCTATTCTACAAAGATACTTATATATTTTGCTATATGGGAGATGTTTTTTTCATATCTCTGTGTAAGATATGTTAAAGGCAAGAACTATCTTCCATATATGCTTATAGCTCCCGCCGTTATAGGGCTTATGATGCTACTTCTATATCCATTTCTTTTTGAGATATACCTGTCATTTACAGATTTAAAGCTTACAACTATAATGCAGTGGAAAGAAACTGGCAAGCTTCCTTTTGTTGGTTTAAAACAGTATATAAACGTTTTCAAGCTCCCCCCACTAAGTGAAACTACATTCTGGCAACTTTTTGGAAGAACACTTCTATGGACATTCTCAAATGTCTTCTTCCATGTTTTAGGCGGACTTTTATTAGCTCTTATGCTCATAGAAATAAAAAACTTGAGGGGAGTTTACAGAATGTTTTTAATAATCCCATGGGCAATGCCTCAGGTTGTTGCCGTGCTATCACTCAGGGGTGAGTTTCACTCAGAGTATGGTTTTGTTAACATAATGATAAAAAAACTTATTGCAGCTTTTCCGTTCTTAACGCAGTTAGGAATAGGTCCAGTCAACTGGTTGAGCGACCACCCACTTTTAACCTGTACGCTTATAAATATATGGCTTGGAATACCGTTTATGATGGTTGTCATACTTGGTGGACTTCAATCCATATCTCAATCATACTATGATGCAGCCACAATAGATGGCGCATCATACTTACAAAAACTGAAATATATAACACTACCACTTTTAAAACCTGTGGTCCTTCCTGCTATAACACTCGGAACCATATGGACATTCAACAACATAAACATAATCTACCTTGTAACTGGTCAGGCAGGTGGAACTGAAAGAGCTGATATACTTGTTTCAGCATTATATAAAGCTGCCTTTGTTTATAATAGGTACAGCTATTCCGCAGCCTTTGCAATGATAATATTTGTAATACTCTTTTTGATAACCACATCATACTCAAAGATGATAAAGGTTGATAATTAGGAGAACTAAATGAATAAAAAATTAAAACCTTTTTTTCTCCATCTCTTTATAATAATAGCTGTTATTATAGCCACATATCCTCTGATAAGAATATTTTCAGTCTCAATAAGACCGGGTGACAGAATAATTTCAACAGATCTATCAATAATTCCTGATGGTGCGAGCTTTATCTCATACATAAAACTTTTCAAGGAAACATATTTCTTGAGATGGATTTTTAATTCACTCTTGATAACATTTGCAACATCATTTATAGGTGTAAGCTTAGCGTCCACTGCAGCCTATGCATTTTCTAGATACAGATTTGTTGGTAAGAAATGGGGGCTCCAGTTACTTCTTTTAAGCCAGATGATTCCTGCTGGGATGCTTATACTCCCACTATATCTTATGATAATGAAGCTCAATCTTATAAACACATATTTAGGAATGGTCATAGCATATTCAGTTTCATCGCTTCCGTTTAGCATATGGATTTTAAAGGGTTATTATGACACAATACCTCATTCATTGGAAGAAGCTGCTATGGTAGACGGTGCAAATGAACTTCAGGCATTTTACAGGATAATACTTCCTCTTTCCACCCCCGCTTTAAGCATAACCTTCCTTTTTAACTTTACAACTGCGTGGAACGAGTATCTTGTTGCAAGGGTTGTCCTTTACAATCCACAGAACTACACATGGACACTCGGTCTTTTTGAACTTCAGGGTCAGTTCATAACCCAATGGGGAATGTTCACAGCAGGTTCTATTATAATAACTATACCTGTTCTTTTGATATTTTTATACTCTTCCAAATGGCTAGTTTCAGGGTTAACGCTTGGAAGTGTTAAAGGATGATAAATAGTGATAAGTGGTCAGTGACCAGTGATCAGTAAAGACAAAAAGCAATAGTGAACGGTGGTCAGAAACAGTGGGTAGTTAGCAGTGTTCAGTAAAATGAAACACCTTATTCACTGCTCAATGTTTGGTTTCGCTAACCACTGGTCACCGTTTCTTTGGAGGCAAAATGGCTGATGTTAAATTTATAAATCTAAAAAAGTCTTATGATGAAACCCCGATACTTGATAACATAAACTTCAAGATACAGGACAAAGAATTTGCAGTTATAGTTGGCCCAAGCGGATGTGGTAAAACAACACTACTAAGAATGATTGCAGGACTTGAGAACATAACCTCAGGGGAAATACTTATAGATAACACAAAGGTGAACGAACTTCCCCCATCAAAAAGAGAGGTAGCTATGGTTTTTCAGGATTATGCCCTCTACCCTCATATGACTGTTAAAGAGAATATGAGCTTTGCCTTAAAGATGAAAAAAGTCAATCAGGATGAGATAGATAAAAGAGTTAATGAGGCAGCGAACATACTTCAGCTTTCGAATCTTATATCAAGAATGCCAAAACAACTTTCAGGAGGTCAGAGGCAGAGAGTAGCAATAGGAAGGGCAATAGTAAGACATCCAAAGGTTTTTTTGTTTGATGAACCGCTTTCAAATCTTGATGCTAAGCTTAGAGAAGAAATGAGGATAGAGATATTAAAACTCTATCAGAAGCTTCAAACAACAATGATCTATGTAACACATGACCAGATTGAAGCAATGACATTGGCAAGCAAGGTTATAATAATGAACAAAGGAAAGATTCAGCAGATAGGAACCCCTATAGAGGTTTATAAAAAACCAGATAATTTATTTGTTGCATCATTTATAGGCACACCAACTATGAATTTTCTAAAAGGGATTATACTTTTTGAAAACCAAAAGCTTTATTTAAAATCACATGACAAATTCTTTTTTATACCAAACTTCGCTTTTCCTCTATCTGATAAGTATATCAATAAAGAAGTAATATTAGGCATAAGACCTGACGATATAATACTTGATGATTCTAAAATTGATGTAGAAAACAAGGTAGAGGCAAATGTTGATGTCGTCGAACTTTTAGGTCCTCGTGAAAATGTTCATATAAGACTTTCATCAGACAAAACAATATGTGCGACAAGTCATTCATTTAATTCAACCCCAAACAGCAAGATAATCTTTTCACTGAACTATCCAAACATCCATCTTTTTGATCCAAAAACTCAGGAAAGAATAAACTGAATATAATATTATATTGATTTTATTGAAATACTAATCCTAATATTTTATCCATTCACAAGTTTGGTTCTTTAGTAATTACTGTGGATATAGTCTTAGATTTAATAGTCAGCAATACTGATGGATATTTAGTGTTCACTGAAAAAGCCTAACGGTGGATGTTTCATAAATGAAGGACTGCCAGATAACTAAATGCCTGACTTTGCCCACAATTTTACACACTATCATTCCAAACCCGAAGTAACCTACGCGGTTACTTTTGGTTCTTCCCAGACAACCAGATAACTAAATGACCAAATAACTAATTTATCTGTCTAAATCTTGACTTAATCTGTCTTCATCTTGATGATTCTTCTTACTAAATAACCAAACAACGAGATAACCAGATAACTATATAGATAACCTTTTCAGTGCCCCTATTTATTAATTATGATAAGCTGCTGTTATGGAGTAATCACCTATCTTTAATATGTTTATTTTTTTATTTTTTGATATGATATCAGATATATCAGATGCCTTCCCCTTGTGAAGAAGTATTTCTATGGACGCAGAGCTGTTTGAATAGTTTTTAACAACAGCCGTTCTTATCAAAGGAATGTTTCTGAAATATTTTATTAATTCATTGAGATCATTCACCGAATCGAGATTAGTAATATCAAACTTTACAACCCTTTTTTGATTATAAAAATCTATTATAGAATTTTTTATCTCGGAATATACCTTTCTTGCACAATTTATGCCTGCATTGTTTTGTGCATCATTATCATTCAATCCTATGCCACCATTTGAGCCAGAAAAAGCACCTATCATTTCATTCTCTTTGGTATAGATCCTGCCACCTATTGAGCAGGAGTATGATATAAATCCACCCAGCCCTTCTGATGTATTAAATTTAACGTCTGTTGTGCCATCAACTATTATATCGGCAGAATCGCTATCCTTCATCACTCTGAATGTATCCTTTTTAAAATTTGAAACAAGCTCATTGTTTGCAAAACCCGGTGCTTTTCCATTATCATTTATACTTATATACACTGAAGGACTTCCTATCTTTTCAACAGGATTTTCAATTGTTTTTATTTTGTTAGTTATGTCCTCTTTTCTTACATAGGCCTTTATTTTTGTTTTATAAAAGTTATCTTCAGTGTATTCTTTTAAAACCTCATATTTTTCTATATATCCCTCAGACTTGGATGTTATCTCATCGTCTATTAAAACTGATTTTGAAACGAGAGTATCACCGCTCACATATACTCCAACAACCAGATGAAGTGCATTCTTAAGGGCATCATCAAGTGATGATTTTTTGGCAGCGGAGATGTTGCTATCCACAATAGGAGCCATACCAACTGATTCTACGACCTCAACATCATAGTTGCTGTTAAGCTCTGATTTCTTTACATTGTGAGAGCAGGATGCAAAAAGAACCATTACTGATAATAGATAAAAATAATTTTTTTTCATAAACCATTTTCTGACTGTTATTACGCCCGGAATCCGGGCGTAATAACAAGATCTATTTTACTCCAGAACCTTCAAACCCATATCCTTGAGTGCTGTTTTAGGGAGTCTTAGAACAACAACACAACCATCATCATTAGTCCACTCAGTTCTTACAACCTGAGCTCCCTTTATCAAAGCATCAACCTTTGTTGATAAAAGCGAATCTGTCTCCATAGCCTTTTCAACCGTTACTCCGCCTTCTAACTGTATCCCCTTTATGATTGAAAGCATATTATACTGACCGTTTACTATGGCAGCATTCCTTGATGTAGCCATTCTCTGAGTTTTATTGTCAAGATTTTGATCGGCTGCACCCATACCTCTTGCAAATATATAATTTTTTGTTACACCCTCTTCAACCCATTCCCTTTCTATCTCACCGTTCTTTGATACCGTTGATTTATCAGGACTTGATTTACAAGCCACTACAAACAATGAAATTGCTATAACTAAATATATTCTTTTCATAATTCCTCCATAAACCTATTTTACATTTTAAAACTATTGACAGTCAACTGATTTTTTGGTATATTCTTTTATGTCCAAGTATCTTATTTTTTATTCTGGATTTCTATGATAAAAGTTGTTAATCTTAAAAAAAAATATGGTGATTTCGAAGCATTGAAAGGAATATCGTTTGAGGCAAAAAACAATTCCATAACTGCACTCTTAGGCCCAAATGGAGCAGGTAAGACCACAACACTGAGAATTTTAAGCGGATATTTTTATCAGGATTCAGGCGATATAGAATTTTATGGTGAAAAATTTCTTCAAACGCCAGAGTTTAAACGGATGATAGGATATGTTCCAGAGAACAATCCTGTCTATGATGATCTTGAGGTCTATGATTATTTGTTTTGGATTGCATCGGCATATAGACTTGGGAAAAAAGAGGTAAAAAAAGCCATAGACAGTTGTTCTATCGGCAGCATAATAGGTGAAAGAATTGGCACACTATCAAAGGGCTATAAACAGAGGGTTTCGCTTGCGAAGGCAATAATCCATAATCCACGATTGCTTCTACTTGACGAGCCAACAACAGGACTTGATCCAAACCAATCAGATGAGACAAGAAGGCTTATAAATGATATGAAAAAAGATAAAACCATTATCATATCAACCCATATCCTTAGTGAAGTGGAGATGCTCTGCGATGATATGGTGATAATAAACCGTGGAGAGGTCGTTTTATCAGGATCAAAAAAGGATATAATAGAAAAAAATTCAGTCAATGAGTATGTGGCTGTGTTTGAGGGAAATGTAGAAATTGATTTTTCAGTTATTGAAGGATTTGAGTCTGTGAATAAAATAATCAGTAATGATGAAACCATTTACAGGATAAAATTTTATATTAAGAGTGATATGAGAAAGGATATAATGGAATTGATAAAAACTCATAATCTGCCATTAAGAGAATTTTATAAGAAAAGAGTAACACTTGATGAGATATTTAAGGAATTAACTGAAAAAAATAACGGAGTTGAAAATTGAAAATAATTGACTTTAAAAACACAGTCATACTGATTAATAAAGAGCTGGAGCATTATCTAAATACTGCTCCAGCATATATATTGATATCAATATTTCTTTTGATAACTGGATATTTTTTTGCTCAACCATTGTTCCTGACAAATGAGGCCAATCTTAACTCACTCACAGAGATAATTCCGCTGATACTTACATTTTTTGCTCCTGCTCTGTCCATGCGGCTTATCGCTGAGGAAAAGAAAACTCAGACAATTGAGGTTCTCTTAACTCTTCCATTTACGGAAGAAGAGATAATAATATCAAAATATATATCAGCCTCAATAATAATAATATCATCCATAATCTTTATGTTTCCTTATGTGACAACCCTTTATTTTTTATCATCACCAGATACTGGTCATATAGTAGGCAGTCTTGCAAGCATTGTGCTCTGTTCACTCTCATTTCTTTCAATCGGCGTTTTTGCATCAACGATATCATCAAGCCAGATAACAGCTTTTATAATTGGTTTTGGGATATCTTTTGTTTTTTATTTGGTTGGAAAGGTCGCACCATTTATGCCACTTCATATTCAGGGCTTGATATCATATATCGGTATTGATCTTCATATCTCCAATATGGCAAGAGGAGTTATAGATATTAAGGACATAATTTACTTTTTTTCTTTGATAATATTTTTTATTTATCTTGGAATTTGCAGATTAAAAAATATGAGGATTAGATGAGCTTTATAAAACGCTGGATATCAGCCATTTATCTTTTAATAATAATTTTGATTATAAATTTAATATTTTCATATACAAACATAAGACTTGATATAACAAAGGATAGAATATACTCACTCTCAGCTGGAACAAAAAATATTTTAAAAAAGATAAAAGATCCGTTACTCATAGATATATATGCTTCAAAAGAGCTTCCAGCTCAGGCAAAAGCTAACTGTGATTATTTAAAATCTATGATAAAAGATTATTCTTCCTATTCTGACAGGATGATTAAATATTCTTACACCGAGCTTGATTCATCAGAAAAATCAAGGGAAATGGCCTTGAAGGAAGGAATAATGCCAGTCAGATTTGACATGATCTCAAAGGAAAAGTTTGAACAGAAGGAGGGTTTTATTGGTTTTGTCATAAGATACAGAGAGAAGAAAAGAATAATTCCGTTTGTCTCAGATGTCTCAAATCTTGAGTATCAGATTAGCTCAACCATCAGCAATTTAATAAATGAAAATAAAAAGTCAGTTTATTTTATATCTAACTCAAAGGCGATAACAAATCTCACACTGCCAGATGAATTATCCCAACAGCTTTCAATGAATTACGAATTAAAGGCTACAACGCTTGAAGATATTTACAGAACGACAGAAACACTTACAGTATGTTTTTTGGGTCCAAACGGAACACTTGATGAAAAGGAATTATTTTATTTTGATCAGCTGCTTGTAAAGGGTTCAAAGATTTTTTTAGCCTATGATAAAAAATATACATCCCTTGAAAATTTTTTTACAAGGGACAATCCAGTTGGAATAGAAAAAACACTTGAAGCAAATAATATTCATATAAAAAACACGCTTATAGCTGATAAAAATTCTGCTGTAATCCAAGTATCAGCAAGGCAGGGGATGTTCGTTGTAACAAATATTGTTAAATACCCATACTTTATACTTACGACAAACATAAACAGAGAGAACCCAAGCACAGGAGATATTTACTCTTTGACCATACCATTTGCATCACCGTTGTATTTTTCAACTGGCACAACACAGATATCTTTTACACCAACAGTTAAGACATCAAAACAGAGCATTGCAAAGAAGGAAAACGCATATATAAGCATAAATCCATTTGAAAAATATGTATTGGAAAAGGATGATATAAGTGGACAATTTGATATTGCTGGAATCTTTTATGGAAACTTTACATCAGCTTTCAACAACTCCCCGAACTACGATAAAAAGAAAAGTCAGGGTTCTGGTTCTGGCGCAGACTTTCTGAAAACCTCTAATAAAAAATCTATGCTTTATCTTATAACATCATCTAAATTTATTGTACACAATGATTTAAACCCTGAAAATTCACAGTTTTTTATAAATATAATAAATTATCTAAACGATGACAATGATCTTCTTTCAATAAGAAACAAAAATGCTGGTTTTATACCTCTTAAAGATATACCAGATAACTCAAAAATAATAATAAAATATCTCAACATATTTATGCCTGTCATAATTGTAATATCATTTGGTCTTTATTTCTGGCAGAGAAAGAAAATAAAGATTGAAAAAATAAAAAAATTTGTGTGATAAGAGAAGTAAATGAAAAGTTATATAAAAATATTTTTGGCTATTATACTTTTAATTACAGCCTATCTAATATTTAAAGATTTATCACCATCTGCCAAAAACTATAATACTATGTCTGAGATGATTGATACAAAAGATGCCCAGTATATAAAAATAAAATCCAAAAATACAACTACTGTTGAGTTTGAAAAACAAGATGGTCTCTGGTGGATGATATCCCCCTACCGCATACAGGCAAACAACGACGAAATAAAAAAATTTTTGATAAGGATTTCTTCAGTAACACTTTTCGGACCTCTTACAAAAAATCCTGAACTCTATGAAAGGTTTGGGATAGTGGACTCATCAACTGAGTTAATCATAAAATCAACAGATGAACTAAAGATTATAATAGGAAAACAGACTGAGGATTACTCTGGCAGTTTTATAAAACTCAACAACTCAGATGCTGTATATGAAGCCAATGGATTATTTATTTATGACGTGGAAAGGGATACATATGGTTTTATATCAAAAAAAATCATTGATACAAAAGAAACCGAAACAACAAATATAAAAATAAATTATAAAGGAAAGGAATATCTTTTTTCAAAGACTCAGGATAGATGGATAGATACAAACGGCAAAAAGATATTTGATATATTAAACTCAATAAGCTTTTATAGCATAAATGGCAAAGAACAAATTAAATCATACGATATGAAAATAACCGTATCATCCATATCAAAAACTCAAGTCCTAAATATTAAAAAAATTAATAATGGTGCAATTATATACTTGGATGGTTATAATTTTATGGTTGATAACACAAACTTTAAAAAACTAAACAGATTAATAGAAATCATAAATTAGGAAGGACTAATTAGTTATTTGGTTATCTCGTTGTTTAGTTATCTGGCAGTCCTTCATTTGTGAAACATCCACCGTTAGGCTTTTTCAGTGAACCCTAAATATCCATCAGCATTGTGGGCTATTAAATCCAAGACTATATCCACAATAATTACGAAAGAACCTTATTTTTTAAAAATTTTTAATATCGCCTTAGCATATTCTTTTGCTGCAAGTGGACCGTTTGCAGTTATTATGTTTCCCGACTTCCGCATTTTTTCAACAAAATGAGGTATGTGTAATTTTTTTTCTCAATGATAGAGTTTCCAAAAAGTCCGTAAGGCCGATGTAGTGCCTAATTGGAATTTGGGTCTTGACATACATAAAACAATCTGCTATAATATATATATGTTCGTTAGAATTAAAACAACACCAAACA
>Ga0302250_1000436_pt1 | contig 41274 bp, 31 predicted proteins | sample AAG_RA_Asp_MG_FD_193536 | JGI IMG/M metagenome (GOLD analysis project Ga0302250, IMG submission 193536) | Enriched activated sludge microbial communities from anaerobic digester in WTTP, New Holstein, Wisconsin, United States - AAG_RA_Asp | ecosystem: Engineered > Bioreactor > Anaerobic >...
CGCCGCGCCGCTGCGCAACCTCGGCCTCGCGCTGACCGACAAACTTCCCTTGGCAAAAAACCTGCTGGTGCGCTACGCCATCGGCGCCTTGTAATCGATCGTTCCCCAACACTGGAGAAGCTTCTATGTTGAAATTCCTGTTTTCGCTCGCCGCGTCCTTCTTTTTCAGCCTGACCGCATCCGCTGACGAGGCCGCTGTGCAGAAGGCCATCGAGGCCAAGCTCGGCGGCAAGGTCAAGAGCGTCACAAAGAGTCCCTACCTCAACCTCTACGAGGTCTATGCGGACGGCCAGATCTTCTATACCGACGAGGCGATTACCGCGATTCTGGCCGGCACGCTGATCGACGGCCAGACGATGAAGAACGTGACCGCGGAGCGCATGCAGAAGCTCTCCGCCATCAACTTCTCAGACCTGCCCCTCGACCTCGCGGTCAAGCAAGTGCGCGGCAACGGCAAGCGCGTCTTTGCCAGCTTCGAAGACCCGAACTGCGGCTACTGCAAGCGGCTGGCAAAGGAACTGGTCAAGCTCGACAACGTGACGATCTACACTTTCCTGCTGCCCATCCTGTCGCAGGACTCCCTCGACAAATCGAAGAAAATCTGGTGCTCGACCGACAAGGTCAAGACCTGGAACGACTGGATGGTCAACGGCAAGGCGCCTGCGGCGAAAGGCGATTGCGACACCACCGCCATCACGAAAGTCATCGAACTGGGACAGAGGCTGGCCATCTCCGGCACGCCGACCCTGTTCTTTACCGACGGCACCCGGGTTCCTGGCGCCGTACCGCTGGCCCAGATCGAGCGCAAACTGGAGCAGCTTGAAAAGCCGCAGTAATTCCGGTCAGAGCTGGAAGGCCAGCCAGAGCAGCAGGCCTTCCGACAACTCGCGCAGGATGCCCGGGCGACGATACGGATAGGGAGAACACTCCCGTTGCCTGGCGTCGGCCCAGTCGGCAAACGCCAGCACCGCAGCCCGGTCGTAGAACGCGACCATCATTTCATAGTTGAGGAACAGGCTGCGCCCGTCGAGGTTGGCTGATCCGATCAACGCCAGCTCGTCATCCACCAGCACCGCCTTGGCATGTACCATGCGCGGATGCAGCCAGACCCTTGCCCCGGCTTCCACAAGATCACGCAAGGCGCGATGGCGGACGAAATCGGCCAGGCGATGATTGGAGCGTTCCGGCAAGACCAGATCGACACGGATTCCCCGGCGCGCAGCGAGCATCAATGCGGTCAACAGGGACGGCTCGGGAACGAAATACGGGGTCACTGCAAGGATGCGCCGTTGCGAAGTGAAGCAGGCCGACACCAGCAAGTTGAAGATCGTGTCGTCGGGGCGATCGGGCCCGCTATCGACCAACTGCGCCAGCGCCGGCACCGCACCGGCCGAACCGGTAATCTCCGTGCGCACCGGACGTTCCGGCAATTCGAGATTCTTGGCGAACGCCCAGTCCATTTCAAACTGCGCAACCGCCTGGGCCACGAGTTCGCCCTGCAGGTCGAAACTCAGGTCGATCCACGGCGAGTGGCGGACGAACAGGCGCGGATCGCCCTCGAAATACTCCGCTGCGAGGTTCCGCCCTCCGCACCACAACGCTTTCCCGTCGGCGATCACCATCTTTCGATGATTGCGCAGGTTGGTCCGACCGCGCTTGGGCGAATTGAAGGGCGGAACGAAGCGCAACACCTCGACCCCGGCCGCCCGAAGCGCGCGAAAATCGGGGAGCCCGCCGAGATAGATGCCGATCCCGTCGATCAACAGACGGACCCGAACGCCGTCGCGCGCTCTTGCAGTGAGGCGGGCGACGATTTCATCCCCGAGGACATCACGACCGATCAGGAAAGTGGAGATATCAAGCGTACTTGACGCTTCCCTGATAATTCGCCGCAGCGCCTGCAAGGCCTGCCGTCCGTCCTGGTGAATTGCCAGATTGTCGTAGGCCGCAGGCTCCGGCAACCCCATTGCCACGCCCAGTTGCAACGAACGGGCCATCGTCGGGTAAGCCACGGCGGCGCTGACCGAAGGCCCCTCGCCGGCGGGGAAGGTCCGTGACACGGAAACCTTGCGGCTGCCGAAGGCCAGGTAAAGAGGCAACGCGAGGTAAGGTACCAGCAGGATGCCCATCACCCAGGCAATCGCAGCCGACGGGTGCCGCCGCTGACTGGGACTGTGCGACGCCGCGACGTAAACGACGAGGCCGAGCACGACCAGCAGGAGATCCAGAATCTCCCAATTTTCCTTCACGAACTCCACCAGCATGGAAACGACGTGGCTCATTCGCATGCACCCCACGGAGGCCAGCGGCCCCCTGATAGTCAACGCCGGGGAACGCCCGGAAAATTCACTCCACCGTTACCGACTTGGCCAGGTTGCGCGGCTTGTCGACGTCCGTTCCGCGCACCAGCGCAACGTGATAGGCCAGCAACTGCAAGGGTACGACATGCAACAACGCCGACAACTGGCCATAGTGCTCGGGCAGCCGAAGGAGATGCATCCCTTCGGACATCGAAATTTCACTGTCCGAGTCGGCAAACACATACAGTTCGCCGCCTCTTGCCCGGACCTCCTGCAAATTCGACTTGAGTTTTTCCAGCAGGACATCGTTCGGCGCCACGGCGATCACCGGCATGTCCTTGTCTACTAGCGCCAGCGGCCCGTGCTTCAACTCGCCGGCGGGGTAGGCCTCGGCGTGGATGTAGGTGATTTCCTTGAGCTTCAGTGCCCCTTCGAGGGCAATCGGATAGTGACGTCCGCGCCCGAGGAACAAAGCGTCCTGCTTGCCGGCGAAACGCTCGGCCCAGACGCGAATCTGCGGCTCCAGTTCAAGAACCCGGGCGACGGCGATCGGCAGATGTCGCAGATGCTGCAGTTCGGTTGCCTCGGTTTCCGGACTCAAACGTCCGCGCAACTTGGCGAGAATCAAGGTCAGCAGATACAACGCGGCCAATTGCGTTGTAAACGCCTTGGTCGACGCCACCCCGATTTCCGGACCGGCACGGGTGATGAAGCGCAGCGCGTTCTCGCGCACCAAGGATGACTCGGGGACATTGCAGATGCACAGCGTGTGCTTCATGCCCAACGACTTCGCATGCTGCAGCGCGGCCAGCGTATCGGCGGTTTCTCCCGACTGGGAGAGCGTCACCACCAGCGTCTGCGGATCGGCCACCGATTCACGGTAGCGGTATTCGCTGGCCACCTCGACGTTGCAGGGAATACCCGCCAGCGCCTCGATCCAGTAACGCGCCACCATGCCGGCATGATAGCTGGTACCGCAGGCGACGATCAGCACCTGGCGGATATCCCGCAGCACCGCCTCGCAGTCGGCGCCGAACAGGCCGGGCTGGATGCTGCGCGCGGAGCTGAGCATCTCCAGCGTGTTGGAAAGGGCCACCGGCTGCTCGAAGATTTCCTTCTGCATGTAATGGCGGTATTGGCCCAACTCGACCGCGTCGGCCGACAGATGCGATTCAACCTCGGGATGGACGACGGGCGTGCCATCCACTCGCGTAATGCGATAGCCCGTCCGTGTCAGTTCGGCACAATCCCCGTTTTCCAGATAGACGATGCGCCGGGTCACCTGCAGCAGCGCCGAGGCGTCGGAGGCGGCGTAGTTGCCTCCCGGCGATACGCCGAGCAGCAGCGGCGACCCTTCCCGCGCGACGATCACCCGCCCGGGCTCGGATTCACGCAAGACGGCAATCGCGTACGCTCCCTGCAACTGGGCAATGGCGGCGCGCACAGCGGAGAAGAAATCCGCCGTCTTCTCAAGCTCGGCGGCGATCAGGTGCGCAACGACTTCCGTGTCGGTTTCCGAGGTGAAGACGTAGCCGTCCTCCTTGAGTCGCTGACGCAGCGCCTCATGGTTCTCGATGATGCCGTTATGCACCACCGCAAGACCCTTTGAAATATGCGGATGCGCATTGCGTTCGCAAGGTGCGCCATGCGTCGCCCAGCGCGTGTGGGCGACCCCGGTTTCACCCGCCACGAGAGATTCTTCGGCCTGGGCCGCCAGCTCGGCGACGCGCCCCACCGCGCGCAGCCGATGCAGGCCGGTTTCGTTGACCAGGGCCAGACCGGCCGAGTCGTAGCCCCGGTACTCAAGGCGACGAAGCCCTTCGAGGAGAACGGAAACGATATTGCGGTCCGCGACCGCTGCAACGATGCCACACATGACTTATCCCGCGACAGGTAAAGAGGTGAGATGAACAACGGGCACGATTCTACTCCTCAGCGAGAGGTCTTCTGCTTTACAGGCCGCTTCCATCCGGCAATCGACGATTGCCGTGCGCGCGAGATTGTCAGGCTATCGGCCGGCGCATCCTTGGTCAGCGTCGTCCCGGCGCCGACGGTCGCGCCACGTCCGACGGTGACCGGCGCGACGAGTTGCGTATCCGAGCCGATGAAGGCGTCATCCTCGATGATCGTCCGGTGCTTGCTGGCCCCGTCGTAATTGCAGGTAATCGTTCCGGCGCCGACATTCACCCTGCTGCCGATCGTCGCGTCGCCGATGTAGGCCAGATGGTTGGCCTTGGAGTGGGCGGCAATCGTACTCTTCTTGATTTCGACGAAATTCCCGACGTGGACATCCTCCGCCAGTTCCGTCCCCGGCCGGAGACGAGCGAACGGGCCGATCATGCCGTCGGCACCGACGACCGCATCCTCGATATGGGTGAACGCAGCGATCCGTGCCCCCGTGCCGATGCGCGCATTTTTTAGCACGCAGTTCGGCCCGATTTCCACTGCATCGGCCAATTGCACCATGCCCTCGAAAACGCAATTGACGTCGATGAACACATCACGCCCGCATTCGAGGCTCCCGCGGACGTCCATACGCGCCGGGTCGGCCAGGCGAACCCCCTGCTCCATCAGCTTTTCCGCGTAACCGCTCTGCGCGATCCGCTCAAGCTCAGCGAGTTGCACCTTGCTGTTCACGCCCAGCACCTCCCAGGCATGCAGCGGATTGGCAGTGTGTACCGGCAAGCCCTCTTCGACGGCCATCCCGACGATGTCCGTCAGGTAGTACTCGTTTTGCGCGTTGTTGCTCGACAGCCGCCCGAGCCATTCACCGAGGCGGGCGGTCGGCATGGCCATGATCCCGGTGTTGATTTCGCGGATCAAACGCTCGTCGGCATTGGCGTCCTTCTGTTCTACGATGCGCACGACGCGACCGCCGGCATCGCGCACGATGCGGCCATAGCCCTGCGGATCGGGCAGTTCGACGGTCAGGATGGCCAAGGCATTTTCTGCCGCCCGCAGCAGCCTTTTCAGCGTATCGGCCTGAATCAGCGGAACATCACCATAGAGGACGAGCGTCGTTCCGCCATCGGCGATGAGCGGCAGCGCCTGCTGGACCGCGTGCCCCGTGCCGAGTTGCGGCTCCTGCAAGGCCCAAGCGAGGTCGGGAGCATCAAGCGCCGCACGAACGACATCGCCGCCGTGCCCATATACCAGACAAAGCCGGCGCGGCGAGAGGCTGCGCGCGGTGTCTATCACATGCGATACCAAGGCTTTCCCGGCAAGCGGGTGCAGTACCTTGGGCAAATTGGAGTGCATTCGCTTGCCCTGTCCGGCAGCGAGAATGACGATATTCATTCAGTACCCTTTGCGAAATGGCCTTATGACGCGCCGGACGGGGCAGACAACGAAATCCGCCGGCCAAAAAAACAGCCACTACTATGCCATGACACTCGAAAAACCAAAAAGAAGGGCGCATCGCTGCTTGGCAGCCATGCGCCCGGGAAGCAGGCTATAGACGCCCGATTAGCGCGGCAAGGTACTTGTGCCCATCAGGAAGGCGTCCACCTCGCGCGCGCATTGCCGCCCCTCGCGGATCGCCCAGACGACCAGCGATTGACCGCGCCGCACGTCGCCGGCGGCAAACACCTTGGCGGCGCTGGTGGCATAGCAGCCATTGCCATCGGTCGTCGCCCGTGCGTTGCCCCGCGCGTCCTTATCGACACCGAAGGCTTCGAGAAGAGCGGCAACCGGACTGACAAAGCCCATCGCCAAAAAGACGAGATCCGCCGGGAACGTGCGCTCGCTCCCTGGAACCTCCGACATTTTCCCGTCCTTCCACTCCAGATCGACGGTCTTCAGCGCCTTGAGCACGCCTTTTTCGCCGATGAACTCCTTGGTGGCGATGGAGAACAGCCGCTTCGTCTCGCCTTCGAGGTGTGACGAAGAAGTACGCATTTTCAACGGCCAGTAGGGCCAGGTCAGCGCCTTGTCCTCGGCTTCCGGCGGTTGCGGCATCAGTTCGAACTGGGTCACCGATGCGGCACGGTGCCGGTAACTCGTCCCGACGCAGTCGGAGCCCGTATCGCCGCCACCGATAACGATGACGTGCTTGTCCTTGGCATTGATCGGGTTGGCTTTGCCGCCGCTGACCTGCTTGTTTTGCGGAATCAGGAATTCCAGCGCCGCGTAGACGCCCTTCAACTCACGCCCGGGAATCGGCAGGTCACGCGGGGTTTCCGACCCTGCCGCGAGAACGATCGCGTCGAACTCCTCGTTGAGCTGCTCGGCGGATACGAATTCAGTGGCGTCATTGGCAACGCCTTTCGGAACGGCCTTGCTGCCGACAATCACCTTGGTGCGGAAAACAACGCCTTCCGCCTCCATCTGTTTGACGCGCCGCTCGATCAGCGACTTGTCGAGTTTGAAGTCGGGGATGCCGTAGCCGAGCAAGCCGCCGGGGCGGCTGTTCTTCTCGAAGACGGTCACGTCATGTCCGGCGCGGGCCAGTTGTTGCGCCGCGGCCAAACCAGACGGCCCGGATCCGACGATCGCCACTTTCTTGCCGGTCTTCTGCTTCGCAGGCTGCGGCACGATCCAGCCCATCTGCCAGCCCTTGTCGGCAATCGCATGTTCGATGGACTTGATGCCGACGGCCTCATCGTTGATGTTCAGCGTACATGCGGCCTCGCACGGCGCCGGGCAAATCCGCCCGGTGAACTCCGGAAAATTGTTGGTCGAATGCAGCACTTTCAGCGCCTGTTCCCAGTTTCCGCGATAAACGAGGTCGTTCCAGTCGGGGATGATGTTGTTGACAGGACAGGCGTTGTTGCAGAACGGGATGCCGCAATCCATGCAGCGCGATCCCTGAACGCGGCTTTGCTCGTCATTGAGCGTGGCGACGAACTCGCGATAGTGCTTCAGGCGGGCTTCCGCCGGCTCGTACGCCTCCGACAAACGCTGACGCTCCAGAAATCCAGTTGGCTTTCCCATGTTAAGCGACCTCCAATTGCTTTTGCGCAGCCATCTCGGTGAGTGCGCGACGATACTCATGCGGCATAACCTTGACGAAGCGGGCACGATACGCCGGCCAGTCCTCCAGAATCCGGCGGGCCTGCAGGCTACCCGTGTATTTGGCGTGCTTCTCCACCAGCCCCTTCAGCAGGGCCTCGTCGGCCATGCCAAGATGGCGCACATCCACCTTGCCATGCGCTTCGAGATCGTCACCTGCCTCGCTCCCCTTGCGCGCGGCGATTTCCTCCTCGACGGGCTCCAGGGCCACTTGCGCCATGTTGCAACGCGATTCGAACGTGCCTTCCTCATCGAGCACGTAGGCCACGCCGCCCGACATGCCTGCGGCGAAGTTGCGCCCGGTCATGCCCAGCACCACCACCGTTCCGCCAGTCATGTATTCGCAGCCGTGGTCGCCAACGCCTTCGACGACCACCGTCGCGCCGGAATTGCGGACCGCGAAACGCTCGCCGGCGACGCCGGAGAAATACGCCTCTCCTTCAATGGCGCCGTAGAGGACCGTGTTGCCGACGATGATGTTCTTGTTCGACTCGCCCGGGAACGCCGGATTCGGCCGAACAACGATACGCCCGCCCGAGAGGCCCTTGCCGACGTAGTCATTGCCCTCGCCAACGAGATCCAGTGTCACGCCGTGTGCCAGGAAGGCGCCGAAGCTTTGGCCTGCGGTGCCGCTCAGCGAAACGTGAATGCTGTCGTCCGGCAGGCCGGCGTGACCGTACTTCTCCACGACTCGGCTGGACAACATCGCCCCGACCGTGCGATTGACGTTGCGGATCGGCAGCTCGATGCGGACCGCCTTGCCTTTCTCCAGCGCCGGCTTGGCCAGGTCGATCAATTGATTGTCGAGCGCCTTTTCCAGGCCGTGGTCTTGCGCTTCGCTGTGACGCACCGGCTCTTCGGGCGCCCTGACGGGCATCCGGAAAATCCGGCTGTAATCGAGGCCGCAGGCCTTCCAGTGCTCAACGCCCTTGCGCATGTCAAGGAGGTCGGAACGGCCGATCAGCTCATCGAACTTGCGAATACCCATCTGCGCCATCAGTTCGCGCACTTCCTCGGCGATGAAGAAGAAGAAGTTGACGACATGTTCCGGCTGGCCGGTAAAGCGCCGGCGCAACTCGGGATCCTGGGTCGCCACGCCAACGGGGCAGGTATTCAGATGGCACTTGCGCATCATGATGCAGCCGCTGACGACGAGCGGCGCGGTGGCGAAACCGAATTCGTCGGCGCCAAGCAGCGCACCGATGAGCACGTCACGCCCGGTCTTGAGCTGGCCGTCGACCTGCACGCGCACGCGCCCGCGCAGACGGTTGAGCACCAGCGTCTGTTGTGTCTCCGCCAGGCCGAGTTCCCACGGCGAGCCGGCATGTTTGATCGACGACAGCGGGCTGGCGCCGGTGCCGCCATCGTGCCCGGCGATCACCAGATGATCCGCCTTGGCCTTGGTGACGCCGGCTGCAACGGTGCCGACCCCGACTTCGGAAACCAGTTTGACGCTGATCGACGCCCTGGAGTTGGCGTTCTTCAGGTCGTGGATCAGTTGCGCGAGGTCCTCGATCGAGTAGATGTCGTGATGCGGCGGCGGCGAAATCAAGCCGACACCCGGCACCGAATGGCGCAGGAAGCCGATGTATTCGGACACCTTGTGTCCCGGCAACTGACCGCCTTCGCCCGGCTTGGCGCCCTGCGCCATCTTGATCTGGATCTGATCGGCGTTGACCAGATATTCCCCGGTGACGCCGAAGCGCCCGGAAGCCACCTGCTTGATCGACGAGCGCAGGCTGTCACCCTTCTTCAGCGGGTAGTCGCGCTCGATGCGTCCCTTGCCGACAATGTCGGAAACCGTCTGCCCGGCCTTGACCGGCTTGAAACGCGCCGGATCCTCGCCCCCTTCGCCGGTGTTCGAACGGCCGCCGATCCGGTTCATGGCAATCGCCAGCGTGGTGTGCGCCTCGGTCGAAATCGACCCCAGCGACATCGCTCCGGTCGCGAAGCGCCTGACGATTTCCTTGGCTGGTTCCACTTCGTCGAGCGGAACCGGAGCCCCCGCCGGCTTGATCTCGAACAGCCCGCGCAGCGTCATGTGCCGCATCGTCTGGTCGTTGATGATGCGGGCGTATTCCTTGTAGTTTTCGAATTTGCCGGACCGTGTCGAGTGTTGCAGCTTGGCGATGGCATCCGGCGTCCACATATGCTCGTCGCCCCGAACGCGGAACGCATAGTCGCCACCGACGTCGAGCATCTCCTCCATGACCAGGTCGCCGCCAAAGGCCTGCTTGTGCAGACGGATGGCTTCTTCCATCACCTCGAAGACACCGATGCCCTCAACCTGCGTCGAGGTGCCGGTGAAGTACTTGTCGACCATCTTCTTCTGCAGGCCGATGGCTTCGAAAATCTGTGCTCCCGTGTAGGACATGTAGGTCGAGATGCCCATCTTCGACATGACCTTGAGCAGCCCCTTGCCGATCCCCTTCACGAAGTGCTTGACGGCCTTCTCGCGCTCTTTCTTGTCGGTGCCGGCCATCTCCTCGATCGTCTCGAGCGCCAGATACGGATGCACCGCCTCGGCGCCATAGCCGGCAAGCAGGGCGAAATGATGGGTCTCACGGGCAGAACCGGTCTCGACGACCAGGCCGACGCGGGTCCGCAAGCCTTGCGTGACCAGGTGCTGGTGCACCGCCGAGAGTGCCAGCAGGGCGGGAATTGCCACGTTGTCCTTGTCAAGCTTGCGATCGGAGACGATCAGCAGACCGCAGCCGCGCTTGACCGCATCCTGCGCCTCGGCGCACAGCGACGCGAGCCGTGCCTCGACGCCTTCCTTGCCCCAGGCTAGCGGATAGCAGATGTCGAGTTCGGCAGAGTGCACCTTGTCGTCGGTGTAGGCCGAGATGTTGCGCAGCTTGGCCATGTCCGCATAGGTCAATACGGGCTGCGAGACCTCCAGCCGATACGGCGGGTTGATCTCGTTGATGCCGAGGAGGTTCGGCTTCGGGCCGATGAACGAAACCAGCGACATCACCAGCTGCTCGCGGATCGGATCGATCGGCGGGTTGGTCACCTGGGCGAACAACTGCCGGAAGTAGTTGTACAGCGGCTTGTTCTTGCTCGACAGTACGGCCAGTGGAGAATCGTTGCCCATCGAGCCGACAGCCTCCTCGCCGGTCCGCGACATCGGTTCAAGGATGAATTTGATGTCTTCCTGCGTGTAGCCAAACGCTTGCTGGCGATCCAGCAGACCGGCACCGCACTGCGGGGCGGCGGCATCCGCCGGCGCCTCCAGGCCATCGAGTTTGATGTTGATGCGCGAGACCCAGTCCTGATAAGGCTTCTGGCGCGAGAGCGTTTCCTTCAGTTCGACGTCATCGATGATGCGCCCCTGATCCGTATCGATGAGGAACATCTTGCCGGGCTGCAGGCGCCATTTCTTGACGATTTTCTCGTCCGGGATCGGCAGCACCCCGGACTCCGACGACATGACCACCAGATCGTCATCGGTAACAAGGTAGCGTGCCGGACGCAAGCCGTTACGGTCGAGGGTCGCGCCGATCTGGCGGCCGTCGGTGAATGCCACGGCAGCCGGGCCGTCCCACGGCTCCATCATCGCCGCGTGGTATTCGTAGAAGGCGCGGCGCTTTTCGTCCATCAGGGTGTGCGCTTCCCAAGCCTCCGGAATCAGCATCATCATCGCGTGGGCTAGTGTATAACCGCCCATGACCAGCAATTCGAGCGCATTGTCGAAGGACGCCGTGTCCGACTGGCCCGGATACATCAGCGGCCAGATCTTGTCCAGATCGGCTCCGAGCAGCGGTGACGAGGTGCCCTTCTCGCGGGCGCGCATCCAGTTGTAGTTGCCGCGCAACGTGTTGATCTCGCCATTGTGCGCGATCATGCGGAACGGATGCGCCAGCGGCCAGGTCGGGAAGGTGTTGGTCGAGAAACGCTGGTGCACCAGCGCCAGCGCCGACACGCAACGTGGATCCTTCAAATCCTGATAGTACTCGCCCACCTGATCGGCCAGGAGCAAGCCCTTGTAGACAATGGTCCGGGCCGACATCGACGGCTGATAGAACTCCTTGCTGTGCTCGAGTCCCAGTTCGCGAATCGCGTTGGCGGCAATGCGGCGGATGATGTAGAGCTTGCGTTCGAGCGCGTCGGTGACCATCACGTCCGAACCGCGACCGATGAAGACCTGCCGGATCACCGGTTCGAGCGCCCGCACGGCCGGCGACATGGGCATCGTGCGATCAACGGGAACATCGCGCCAGCCGAGGACGACCTGCCCTTCAGCACGCACGGCCCGTTCGATCGCCTCCTGACAGGCGAGGCGGGAGGCGGATTCTTTCGGCAGGAACACCATGCCGACTCCGTAGTCGCCCGCGCGCGGCAGAGTGACGCCCTGCCTGGCCATTTCCTCACGCAGGAACTGGTCGGGAATCTGGATGAGAATCCCGGCGCCGTCGCCCATCAACGGGTCTGCGCCAACGGCGCCCCGGTGGTCCAAGTTCTTGAGGATCAACAGACCCTGCTGGATTATCGAATGGCTTTTCTGGCCCTTTATATGCGCCACAAAACCGACACCGCAGGCGTCGTGCTCGTTGGCCGGGTCGTACAACCCCTGCCGTTCAGGTGCTGCCGAATTCATCACGCTCAAATCCTCAAAAAACAATGAAATCTTTCAGAAGCGGGACCCCCCAGACGTCAAAAAAGCCGGCACGGGCCAGCTTTCTGCTCGGGAATCTACAGACGGTCTGCGAGTATAACGCGAAACAACCCGGATCAAACAAAATTCTCACCGCGCACAAACACCTTCCAATTTGTCACAAACATGAGGAAGGTATGGGAAAATACAATGACCATCCCAATAAAAAATATACGAAATCGCGCTTCGCGCCGTGAGCGGGCTTCTGCCGATAACGAAGCCATGTTAAATTAAAGCTTAATTCGATGAACAGCAATTAATTACGATAATCATCGGATTAGCCAGAACACATCGGAATGAGTGCGTGCCAACGGTTTGGAAGACTGCCAAGCCGATGCTGACTGGCTGCGTTACACCGCTTCGTCTATTCAATATAGATGCGCGATTCACCCGAGAGGCTGCGTTGTTGGCAGCTTTTGCCATTTTGAATCGAGTCATGGAGAACTGAATGTCACTTTGTATCGGAGTTCCACGTGAGATATTCCCCGGGGAGAAACGTGTTGCGACGGTCCCCGAGGTGGTCGAGAAACTGATCAAGCTGGGATTCAAGGTAGCAATTGAATCCGGCGCCGGCGAACACGCCAATTTCAGCGACGACACCTACCGCGCCGCGGGTGCAGAGGTGGTGGCGGACGCCCCCACCCTGTGGGCAACCTCGGACATTGTCTTCAAGGTGCGCGCCCCGAGCGACGAGGAAGTCGCCCTGCTGCGCGAAGGCGGCGCCCTGATCTCCTTCGTCTGGCCCGCCCAGCATCCGGATCTGATGCAAAAGCTTGCCGCAAAGAAGGCGACTGTTCTCGCCATCGACTGCCTGCCACGCTTGCTCTCGCGCGCCCAGAAGATGGACGCGCTGACCTCAATGAATGGCATCAGCGGTTACCGTGCCGTCATTGAAGCGGCCAATGCTTTCGGCCGCTTCTTCAACGGCCAGATGACTGCAGCCGGCAAGGTTCCTCCGGCCAAGGTCTTCATTGCCGGTGCCGGCGTCGCCGGCCTGGCCGCGATTGGAACTGCGGCCAACCTCGGTGCAATCGTCCGCGCCAACGACACCCGCGCGGAAGTTGCTGATCAGGTCAAGTCGCTCGGCGGCGAGTTCGTCAAGGTCGATTACGAAGAAGACGGTTCCGGCGGCGGAGGCTATGCCAAAGTCATGAGCGAAGGCTTCCAGCAGGCCCAGCGCGAGATGTATGCGAAGCAGGCCCGCGAAGTCGATATCATCATCACCACCGCCCTGATTCCGGGCAAGCCGGCACCCAAGCTCATCACCGCCGAAATGGTACAGAGCATGAAGCCCGGCAGCGTCATCGTCGACATGGCCGGCGAACAAGGCGGCAACTGCGAACTGACCGAACCCGGCAAGGCCGTCGTCAAGCATGGCGTCACCATCATTGGCTACACCGACCTGCCCAGTCGACTCGCCAAGCAGGCCTCGACGGCCTACGCAAACAACCTGCTGCGCCTGACCGAAGAGCTGTGCAAGAGCAAGGATGGACAGATCAACGTCAACATGGAAGATGACGCAATACGCGGCCTGACGGTAATCAAGGAGGGCGCCATCACCTGGCCCGCCCCACCGCTCAAGCAGCCGGCCCCGCCGCCTGCCGCCAAGCCGGCAGCCGAAGCACCTGTCGTCGCGAAGAAAGCACAAGGACATGGTCATGGTGGTAGCAGCGAAGCAATGCCTGCCGGCAAGGCAGCGGTCTTCTTCGGCATCGGCGCGATCCTGTTCTGGCTCGTTGGCGCCTTCGCCCCTGAAGCGTTCCTCGGACATTTCACCGTGTTCGTCCTGGCCTGCTTCGTCGGCTACATGGTCGTCTGGAACGTCAAGCCCGCTCTGCACACGCCGCTGATGAGTGTTACCAATGCGGTGAGCAGCATCATCGCCATCGGCGCGTTGGTACAGATCGCCCCGCCGCTCAGTGGCGGAGGCGACCGTCCGGATGACCTCATCCGCTGGCTGGCCCTCGGCGCGATTGTGCTTTCCACCATCAACATGTTCGGCGGTTTCGCCGTCACCCGGCGCATGCTGGAAATGTTCCGCAAGTAAGGAGAAAAAACCATGTCTGCAAGTTTGGCCACAGTCTCCTATCTTGGGGCAACCATCCTCTTCATCCTCTGCCTCGGCGGCCTGTCCAACCAGGAAACCGCCCGGCGCGGCAACCTGTACGGCATCATCGGGATGACCATCGCCGTACTCGCCACCGTCTTCGGACCGCGTGTCGTCGCCGGGGGGCTCCCCTGGATCATCGGTGCGATGGTCGTTGGTGGCGCGGTTGGTCTCTACGCCGCACGTGTCGTCAAGATGACACAGATGCCCGAACTCGTTGCCCTGATGCACAGCATGGTCGGTCTCGCCGCCTGCCTCGTCGGCTTTGCCAGCTACATCGACACCTCGATCGCCTACACCGGTGCCGAAAAGGCAATTCACGAGATCGAGATCTACGTCGGCATCCTCATCGGCGCGGTGACCTTCTCGGGTTCGGTCATTGCCTTCGGCAAGCTCTCGGGCAAGATCGGCGGCAAGCCAGTGCTGTTGCCCGGTCGCCACTTCCTGAATCTGGCGGGTTTGCTGATCGTGATCTACTTCGGCCGCGAGTTCCTGCACGCCGGCACGATCGCCCAGGGCATGACCCCGCTGATCGTGATGACCATCATCTCGCTGCTCTTCGGCGTGCATATGGTCATGGCCATCGGCGGTGCCGATATGCCGGTCGTGGTCTCGATGCTCAACAGTTATTCTGGCTGGGCTGCCGCGGCAACGGGCTTCATGCTGTCGAATGACCTTCTGATCGTTACCGGCGCTCTGGTCGGGTCTTCCGGCGCGATCCTGTCGTACATCATGTGCAATGCGATGAACCGTAATTTCCTGAGCGTCATTGCCGGAGGCTTCGGTTCCGACGGTGGCGCTCCGGCGCCGGCCGCCAGCAGCTCGGTGCAACCTGCCGGCGAGGTTGTCGCGGTTTCGGCGACAGAAACAGCCGACCTGTTGCGGGAAGCGAAAAACGTCATCATCGTCCCGGGGTATGGCATGGCCGTTGCGCAGGCCCAGCATACGGTGTACGAGATCACCGAGTACTTGCGCGAGAAGGGTGTCAATGTCCGCTTTGGCATCCATCCGGTCGCCGGCCGTATGCCCGGCCACATGAACGTTCTGCTCGCTGAAGCCAAGGTGCCGTACGACATCGTCTTCGAGATGGACGAATTGAACGAGGACTTCCCGGAAACCGACGTAGCCATGGTGATCGGTGCCAACGACATCGTGAACCCGGCCGCACAGGAGGATCCGGCCAGCCCGATCGCCGGCATGCCTGTGCTGGAGGTCTGGAAGGCCAAAACCTCGATCGTGATGAAGCGCAGCATGGCATCCGGGTACGCCGGTGTAGACAACCCGCTGTTCTACAAGGACAACAACCGCATGCTCTTCGGCGACGCGAAGAAGATGCTGGAAGAAGTCTTCGTAGCGCTCAAGGCGGCTGAGTAGCGTTCCGCGCTCCGCCAGCCTTCGACAAAAGGAACGCCCGCAATTGCGGGCGTTCCTTTTTTGCTCTTCAATTTCCCCGGCGCTACCGCATCAAATTTCGCCAACGGCAAACAGTCGCCGATGTTCCTTCATCGCGTAGCGATCGGTCATTCCCGCTACGTAGTCAGCAACCCGCCTGGGTTGATCCCCGCGATCCCGATATTCTTCGGGTAAAAGGCGGGGATCGCTCAAAAAGGCGGAAAACAGGTCGGCCACAATTCTGTGCGCTTTCTTGGTCATCCGTAAAACCTGATAATGCTGATAGAGATTCTCCCGCAAGAATCGCTTCATTTCGTGTTGCGCCTCCCGCATGGCGCTGGAGAAGCCAACCAGCTTCCCGGCCAGACGAATATCCGCAAGAGTTTCCGGTCTGCTACGGGCGATATTGCTCTGGGTTGTCTCGATCAGATCGCAGACCAGTGCGTTGATCATTCTTCTGACGGTCTCGTAAATCAGTCGCCGTCCCGGCAGATCAGGCGAGGATGACTGTACCCGTTGAAAGTGTTCGTGAAAAAGCGAGACGCTCATCAACTGATCAGGCGAAAGAAGCCCCGATCGCAAGCCGTCGTCGATGTCGTGATTGTTATAGGCAATTTCGTCGGCAAGATTGCAGATCTGCGCCTCGAGCGAAGGCTGCTGGCCGGATAAGAAACGCGCGCCAAGTTCGCCAAGCTTGCGCGCCATATCGAGCGAACAATGCTTGACGATCCCTTCGCGGGTTTCAAAACACAGATTCAAACCCGCGAATGCAGCATATCGCTCCTCAAGCTCATCAACGATGCGCAGGCTCTGCAGATTGTGCTCAAATCCACCGTAGTCCGACATACATTCGTTGAGCGCATCCTGGCCGGCGTGGCCGAACGGAGTGTGGCCAAGGTCATGCGCCAGCGAAACCGCCTCGACGAGATCTTCGTTCAAGCGCAACGCCCTCGCAATGCCGCGCGCAATTTGGGCAACCTCGAGGCTATGCGTCAGGCGAGTGCGGAATAGATCGCCCTCATGATTCACAAAGACCTGGGTCTTGTACTCAAGCCGACGAAAGGCAGTTGAGTGCACAATCCGGTCCCGGTCCCGCTGAAATTCGCTGCGATAATCGGGCGCTGCCTCAAGATAGCGGCGCCCGCGAGAGTTGGCGGAACTCGCCGCATAAGACGCCAATTCACTCACGGCCGACGCAGGCCTCGATCGCTTGTGAAACTTCAGTGAGTGGCACGTCTTCACAAAGCACGGCCTCGCCCACTCTCTTCAGCAACACCAGGCGGAGCTTGGCATTCACAACCTTCTTATCGTGCTGCATCAGCTCGAGATAGCGCGCACAGCCCAAATCCGGGCCACGGGTAGGCAATCCAGCACGCTGGAACAGCTCTTTTACACGCTCAAGCGAAATACGGTCGACCCACCCGAGCCTTCTTGACAGTTCAAGCGCCATGACAGTGCCCGCAGCAACCGCCTCCCCGTGCAACCACATTCCATATCCGACGCCGGTTTCGATCGCGTGCCCGAAAGTGTGACCCAGGTTAAGAAAGGCCCGAACCCCCAGTTCCTTCTCATCGGAAGCGACAATTTCTGCCTTATTCACACACGAGCGGTATACCGCATGTTCAAGCAGCGATTGATCCTTTTCCAACAAGCCTGCGAGATTGGCTTCAATCCATTCCAGGAAGGGTAAATCACGAATCAAACCGTATTTGATGACTTCGGCGAGTCCGGCGCTCAGTTCGCGCTGCGGAAGCGAGGCCAGGTAATCGGTATCGGCAAACACAACCTTTGGCTGATAGAACGCACCTATCATGTTTTTGCCTTGCGGATGGTTAATCGCCGTTTTGCCACCAACGGAAGAATCAACTTGAGCCAATAGCGTTGTAGGCACCTGGATGAATGGAGCTCCGCGCTGATAGCAGGCCGCGGCAAAACCAGTCATGTCTCCGACGACGCCACCGCCGAGCGCGATCAACGTTGTCGACCGCTCGCACGAATTCTCTACCAATGCATCGAAGACCTTGTTCAGTGTCTGCCAGTCCTTGAATCTTTCACCGTCAGGAAGGACTATTTCCAGCACATCAACCCCCGCATCACGGAGAGTCCCTTTGAATTTCTCAAGATAGAGAGGTGCGACGACGGAATTGGAAATCACCGCCACCTTCGGCAAAGACAAAAACCGCAGAAGTGCTTCGGCATCCTTTGAGACACCCGCGCCGATGAAAATCGGATAGGAACGCGATCCAAGAGAAACCGTCAGCGTTTCCATCTGTTTTCCACCTCCCGCAACAAGTACTGAAGAACCCCCTGCGCGCTCATGCGACTGCCATCCACGACCAATTCGGCGACTTCCCGATACAAAGGATCACGTACCGAAAAAAGCTGATTCAGCTTAAGCAAAGGATCGGCCACATGCAGCAAGGGCCGGTTCCGATCATTCCTGGTTCTTTCCCATAGGGTTTGCGGCGGCACATCCAGATAAATGACCAGGCCGCTACGCCTCATGTTTTCGCGATTCTCCTGCCGCAACACACTTCCACCGCCGGTAGCGACCACAAGGCCGGAAGTTTGCGCAAACTCCTCAATGATTTGGGCTTCGCGCTTTCGGAATCCATCCTCACCTTCAATCTCGAAGATTGTCGGGATGCTGACACCGGTACGTGACTCTATCTCCTTGTCTGTATCGACAAAGCCACGTTCGAGGCGTTTAGCCAGCGAGCGGCCGATCGTCGTCTTTCCGGCGCCCATCAGCCCTACCAGGTATATGTTTTCCGTGCTTTTTTCCACAGCACTATTCTACCGTAGGCTTAACGATTGTTTCGGCGCGGAAGCGTACGAAAAAAAGCCGGCTTCCGCCGGCTCCTTTGAACTGCAAAATCATCTCATTGACAAGCCTTCATTCACGATTTTCGGTGTAATGAAGACGAGCAACTCGGTTTTATCGTCAATCCACTCCCGGTTCTTGAACAACCATCCGATATACGGCAAATCGCCAAAGAATGGCACTCGGTAGGTGGTGTCATTTTTCTTCTGCGTGTAGATACCACCAATAACCACCGTTCCTCCATTCTCGACAAGCACCTCCGTCTTAACGTGTTTAGTGTCAATCGCGACACCCGAACCAGTCGACAGAGAGGTGTTAGGCGTGTCTTTATTGATATCGAGCGTCATTGTCACTTTACCGTCAGGCGTGATCTGCGGCTTAACTTTGAGCGAAAGATTAGCCTTTCTAAAAGACACGCTAGTCGCACCAGAACTCGTGGCTTGCTGGTAAGGAATTTCAACCCCTTGCTCTATCAGAGCTTCGACCTGATTTGCCGTCATCACTCGGGGACTCGAAATCACCTTTCCTTTCCCATCCGACTCCAAGGCGGATATCTCAATATCGAGATACTTCGTCATCTTGGAATTGAAGAGCGTAAAAGCGTAGGTTGCCGCAGAACCAACAGATGGAGACGCTGGCAGGTTTACCGAACCCAACCCACCCGTACGCGAACCGGAATTTATCCACCCAAGATCGGTTTCCTTCGTGTAAGTTGTCGAGATCGCCCCCGTTACGGAGTCCTGGGTGGAAGTTGACGTCACCGCGCCCGTACCCAGACGGACTCCCAGGTTTTTCGAGAAACTGTCTCCTGCCTCGACAATTCTCGCCTCGATCATTACCTGCCGGACCGGAACGTCAATTTTTGCGATCATCGCCCTGACGTCCTCAAGACGACTGGGCGTATCCTGAACGAACAGAATGTTCGAGCGGTCATCAAGCAAGGCGCTTCCGCGTTTGGACAACAACGTCTGTTTGGAATCGGTCAACAGTTTCTTGACGTCGGCACCCTTGATGTAATTCATCTGAAAGCTCTCGGTGCGCAACGGCTCGAGGTCGCCGATTTGAACCTTCGACTCATACTCCAGTTTTTCTTTTGTAGCAATTTCCTCGCGCGGTGCAATCAGGATCACGTTGCCGTTCTTGCGCATATCAAGCCCCTTCTGCTGCAAGATGATGTCCAGAGCCTGGTCCCACGGCACATCTTTAAGAATCAGCGTGATATTTCCCCCGACCGAATCACTTACCACGATGTTCATGCCGGTAAACTCGCCAATCACTTGCAACAGACGACGAACTTCGACATTCTGAAAATTAAGGGACAGCTTCTCTCCCTGATACCCCCCCCGGGTTCCTTGTACCAGCTTGTTGGGGTTCTCGATCACCGGCTTGACTTCGACCACGAACTGGTTGTCTGTCTGATAGGCGTTATGCTCCCACAATCCTTTCGGCATGATCGTCATTCTGACGTTGGCGCCTTGCTGCACAGTGGCCACTGACACCACCGGAGTCGCGAAATCGGTGACATCCAGTTTTTTACGCAATGCCTCCGGAACACTTACGTTCAGAAAATCGACAATCAGCGACTGCCCTTGCTGTCGGATATCGATTCCCGATGTCGAGTCGCTCAGATCAACCGCGATCCGCGCTTCGCCATCCCGGCCACGGCGGAAAGCGATATCCCGTATGCTGTTCGCCACCGAGAGCCCTCCCGCTGCCTGCGAAAAATGTTCCACAGGCTTGTCCACCCCGCCCTCTTGCCATGTTTTTCCTGCTGTCGGGGTCAAGGCGAGAAGCAACGTACTGCCCTGGACGGTTGTTTCGTAGGTCATTGCCCGGTTGAGATTAAGCACGACACGGGTACGATCATCAGTCTGGACGATGTTCGCGCTCCTCAAGTCACCTTCGTTAAACAGTTGGCTGTTCTTTCCGAGGCCATTAACGGTATTCGCGAAATCGAAGGCCAACCTTGCCGGATTTGCCACACTAAATGCGGACGGCGGAGCAAGCAAAGGTTCTTTGAAGGTTAACTTGAGATTGAGAACCCCGCCCTGTTGCACGACTCTCATGGACTCGATCGAATTCTGACGAGTTTCCTCGGCATATATAGAGCCCCAAGGCGACACAACGCAAGCCCAAAAGGCCATCAAAAAACCAACGGTCGTTTTTTTCACTTCGCTCCCTCCAATCCCTGCAACAACAGGGAACTCATTCTTTCCACCCAATCGCCCGCAGGATCTTGTACGAGCTCCTTGAGAACGACCTCTGATTCAGAAACCTTGGTAATCACCCCAAAATTTTGCCCGAGATAGTTTCCTGCCCGAACCTGATACAACGCACCGTCGACCTGAATAATAGCGAAGGAGACATTCTTCTTTGTCATCACGCCGACGTACTTGAGGGATTCCAGTGGATAGGCCTCCAGCGGCTCTCTGGGCCGATCGAAATCGGGCTGATTCCCTCCCCCTTTGCCACTCTTTTCTGGCGCAATCTTGGAGGGCTTGAATGGATCAACGAGGTTCCCAGCATCATAAGCTACAGGCTCGTAGGGTTTCACCTGGGGAAGCGGCGGGATCTTGCCCTTGATGTCCTTCGTCGCCGTGCTCATCCATTGCCGCAAGGCGTCCTGATCACCGCTGCCGGAACACGACGCGAGCCCGAGGCACACCAAGATGACAAGAAGTCGTTTCATTTCTTTTTACCCTTGGCAGCTGCTGCAGCCTTCTTCTTGGCCGCAATTTCTTCCTCATCGAGATAGCGGAAGGTCTTTGTAACAGCATTCATCACCAGCGAACCATCTTTCGCCTGGGAGTTTGGAACAATCGCCAGATTGTTCAGAGTAACGATCCTCGACAGTTTTCCGATGTCACCGGCAAAAGCACCAAAATCATGGTAATTCCCGGTCAATCTGACATCAATTGGTAGTTCGGCGTAAAAATCCATAACCACCTCTTGCCTCGGTTTGAATAATTCGAACTGCAAGCCGCGCCCCATACCCGACTGATTAATCTCGACCAGCAAGGATTCAACCTCGGCTTTACTTGGCAACTGCTTCAAGAGAGCGCCAAAAGAGCGATCGATTTCATTGAGTTGCTGAACGTACAAATCAAGATTGACCGCCTGGGATTTCTTTGCGACGTACTCATCCCTGAGTTTCAATTCTTCTTGCTGCTTCAACTCGAGCGTTGACAGCTGTTCGCTCCACCAGACCCACCAGCCAATGAACAGGATGAGTACAAAAAGCCCGACAAGCGCGGCGATGCGAGGAGCAAGCGGCCATGCACCGACATCTTTCGGATTAAGGTTGCGAAAATCATCCAGAACGGAGCTGAGTTTCACGGAAGATAAAGAGGAGGGCTTCATTTCTTGCCAGGCTCCTTTGTCGCCACTCGCTTGACGGCGGCATTCATGCTGAATTCATTGAGCCGGCGCTTATCGACTGTCACTGCCTTGATTTCGATGAGCTGCGGCCGTTCCAACCATTGCGAAGCCTCAATATTCCTCATCAAAGTCGAAACCCGCGCATTCGACTGTGCATAACCGATCAAAGAGATCTTGGTTCCATCCTGTTTAAGCGAACGGATGTAAATCCCTTCCGGCATTTGCTTCACGACTTCGCTCAGCAAATGAACCGCTTCTGCCCTGTCTCTTTGCAGGGACTCAATAATCTGTTTCCGAGCCAAAAGTGCTTGCGTCTGCTCCTTGAGCCTTTTTATCTGATCGATCTGCTTGTCAAGCACCGCAATTTCCATTTTAAGGAAATCATTTTTTGCATTCTGGGCCGAGACATACCCATCGATGATCGTATAGACGAGGAAAGCGACAAGGACCGCCAGGATGGATACCAAGCCAAGCAGACCGTAGAACTGCTGACGCTTGGCCTTGCGTTTCTCTTCCCGGTGAGGGAGAAGGTTGATACGTATCATTCGTCAAACCTCCGCAGAGCCAGGCCACACGCGACCATCAGGGATGACGCGTCGACCAGCAAGCTCTTCGCACGAACCCGGTCAGACAGAACCATATCCGCAAACGGGTTGGCCACAATGGTATTTATTTGCGTCCGCGACGCAACCACTTCATCCGCCCCGGGCAGAACGGCACACCCTCCAGCGAGGACAATGTGGTCGACCTTGTTGAACTGGGTTGAAGTAAAGAAGAACTGCAAGGCCCGCGAGACCTCCAGCGCCATATTTTCTACAAACGGCTGCAAAAGCTCTGCTTCGTAACTGTCAGGCAAACCATTTCTTCTCTTCTCGGTTTCAGCCTCCTCGAACGTCATCCCGTAAAGACGAGCAATATCCTGGGTAAGCTGGTTTCCGCCAAATGCCTGCTCGCGCGCGTAGAGTTGCTGTCCGTCCCGCAGAACCGTAAGACTCATGACGTTGGCACCAACATCAACCAGCGCGACAATCTGCCCCGCTCCTCCTTGGGGCAGCTGTTTTTCCACCATTTCCAACGCCGCCAACACAGCATAGGACTCGACATCCACGATGGCCGGTTTGAGCCCCGCAGACTCAGCCACAGCCACACGATCCTCCACCTTCTCCTTGCGTGAAGCAGCGATGAGAACCTCGATCTCTTCCGGAGACGAGGGCGCCGGCCCCACGACCTGAAAATCAAGATTCACCTCGTCCAGCGCGAATGGAATATATTGATTTGCCTCCGACTCAACCAGAAGCTCCAACTCCTCTTCACGCTGCCCCGCAGCCACGATAATCTTCTTGGTAATCACGTGAGAAGCCGGAAGCGCCAATGCAACGACCCGGGTGGAAGTTGCCAACCTCTTCCACGCTCTGCGTACGGTTTCCGCCGCCGCCTCAAGATTCACGATATTGCCATCTGCGACGACATCGCGCGGCAAGACCTCAATCGCATAGCGATCGACCCGACACCCCCCTTTTCCGTCAACCGCCAACTCGACCATCTTGACAGACGATGAACTAATATCGAGCCCGATCAGGGAGCGAGACTTGGGATTGAAGATCGAAAGATCGAATTGCAAATCACCACCCCTCAAAAAAACTCTTGAATACCGGATAGTTAGCGGATTTATAGATAATCTGCTTTAAATCGTAACAACAAGCATAAAGCAAGTAAAGCTATTTTTTCGTCATTCTTTTTTGGTACATATCGTCAAGAATCAACGGGAAAACGGATGCCGATATCAGGTCGCTCATGTTTATAATTTCAAGCCGGCCATTTTTTTGGACACCCTCTTGACACACGTTTCCCGCTGGATTCTTTATCCATTTCTGTTCGTTTCGGGATTATTGGTGATTTGCATCACCATGGTAGCCATCGTGCTCATCCTGACTTATCCGAATCTACCGTCGTTGGAGATATTGACGGACTATCGCCCGAAAATCCCGCTCAGGGTTTATACGGCCGACAACCACTTGATCGGCGAATTCGGGGAGGAAAAGCGGGAGCTTGTTCAGTTTCCTGACGTACCGGACGTGCTGAAACATGCCATCCTCGCCGCCGAGGATGAACGCTTTTATCAGCACGGAGGCATCGATGCGCTCGGAATCACGCGTGCCGCCATCAGCAACTTTCTTGGCGGAGGCAGACGCCAGGGCGCGTCAACGATAACCCAGCAGGTCGCCAAGAATTTTTTCCTTTCGTCGGAGAAAACCTACACGCGCAAGATTTATGAAGCCCTTCTGGCTTTCAAGATTGAACACAATCTCACGAAAGACCAGATTTTCGAGCTCTATATCAACCAGATTTATTTGGGGCAACGTGCTTACGGGTTCGGCGCGGCTGCTCAGATCTATTTCGGGAAACAACTCAAAGAAATCAGCATCGCGGAAGCGGCGATGCTGGCGGGGCTCCCCAAAGCGCCATCGGCATTCAACCCGGTCGTCAATCCGAAACGCGCCGGACTGCGGCAACAGTATGTTCTGCGCCGCATGCGGGAACTCGGCTTTATCACTCCCGAGCAGCACGAGTCGGCACTGAAACAACCGCTGGTGGTGAAGCGGGAGACGAACGATTATGCGGTTCACGCCGAATACGTCGCGGAAATGGCCCGACAGATTGCCGCGGAGAGCTTCCCCGCCGACGTATATTCACGCGGCCTGAAGATCTACACCACCGTTATCAAGAACGATCAGGAGGCCGCCTACCGGAGCGTTCGCCGCAATGCGTTCGACTACGACCGGCGTCACGGCTACCGTGGCGCGGAAGCGTACGTGGATTTATCCGATATCAAATCAGAGCACGACGAGGCTCTTGACGTCCTGCTGCAAGACTACGATGACAACGACGACCTGCACCCGGCGATCGTTCTGGACGCCACTCCGAAACAGGTACGCGCCTATCGACGGGGCGGCGAGCTCATCACCATCGGCGACAGCGGTCTGAAATTCGCCGCTCGCATGATCGACGAAAAGTCGCCCCCCAACAAGCGTATTCGCCGCGGAGCGGTGATCCGTGTCCAAAAGGATGACAAGAATAACTGGCGCATCGCCCAAATGCCGGAAATCGAGTCGGCATTCATCTCGACCGACCCGCAAACAGGCGCGATCAGGGCTCTTGTCGGCGGCTTCGACTTCGGCCGCAACAAATTCAACCATGCCACGCAGGCATGGAGACAGCCTGGATCGAGTTTCAAGCCGTTCATCTATTCCGGAGCCCTGGAAAAGGGTTTCTCTCCTGCTTCGATCGTCAATGACGAGCCGATCAGCATTCCCGCGTCTGTGACCGGAAGCCAGACTTGGGAACCGAAAAACTATGACGGCAAATACGAAGGTCCGATGCGCATCCGCACCGCGCTGACCAAGTCGAAAAACATGGTGTCCATCCGGTTGCTTCAGGCCAGCGGCGTTCATTTCATACAGGACTACGTGACACGCTTTGGCTTTGAGGCGGAAAAGCACCCGGCATACCTGACGATGGCGCTGGGCGCCGGATCGGTGACACCGTGGCAAATGGTTGCCGCCTATTCTGTTTTCGCGAACGGCGGCTTCAGGATACAACCCTACATTGTCAGCCAGATCAGGGACGACAAGGACCAGGTAATCGCCGAAGCCCACCCCATCTCGGCAGGAGACGAATCATTGCGGGCAATCGATGCCCGCAATGCCTACCTGATGGACAGCATGCTGCGCGACGTCACCATATCGGGAACGGCAGCCCGCGCCGGGGCAACGCTGAAACGTCGCGACCTCGCCGGCAAGACCGGGACCACCAACGAACACGTCGACGCCTGGTTCTGCGGCTATCAGCGAACAGTGGTTGGCTGCTCCTGGATTGGCTTCGACCAGCCCAAGAACATGGGCAAGGGAGAAACTGGAGGATCCGCAGCACTGCCCGCGTGGATAGGATATATGGACAAGGTCCTCAAGGATGTTCCCCAAACCTTCATGCCCCAACCGGAAGGGCTTGCGGCGCTCGACGTCGAAACGCCAAAGGGGCCGGCGAGAGAGTGGTTCTACTTGGAGAACGTTCCCCCGGTGGTCGAACCGGAACCTCCGCTCGACCCTGACGCAAAACCGGTCGACTGAACAGCGAGGCAACTCAGCCAAGCGTCAGGGCTTCTCCGGACTGGGCTGAAAGCAGCGCAGAGAGCGAGGCCAGGAGTTCCTGGCCGCTCCTCGTGTCACGCCACTCCTCGTCGCTCCAGCGGAAGTGAAATCCGCCTGCGCGCGCCGCTACCCAGATTTCCCGCGCCGCGAGGTGGCGGTTGACGATGATCTTGCTGCCATCGGCGCACTCAACCTCAAGCACCCCGTCGCCAGTCATCGAACAATCAACGTCCGCGCCGCTCGTTTCGATCGCTTGCTCGATCCGGTCAAGCGCTTTGTCGGCAAGACTGATGAATTCGCTATCATCCATACTGTGCTACCATTTTTCCCTTTGATTTCCTGACACTATGCGCAGATACATTACGCTCTCCCTGCTGCTGTCCGCAACCCTTCTGAGCAGCTGCGGAACGCGTGGATCGCTTTATCTGCCACCTCAGCAAAAAGCCCCTGCGACGGCCTCGAGCACTCCAACAACAATTGCCCCAATCACGGCAAAGACGACACCATGAACGCTTTTTTTCACCTCGACAAGGGCCACCTCCACGTCGAGTCAGTCCCTCTGAGGGACATCGCCGAACGTTTCAAAACACCTTGCTACGTCTATTCACGCGCTGCGCTCGAAGCCTCGCTCGACGAATTCCTGAACGAACTGGCCGGCGTCAACGCGCTTGTCTGCTACGCGGTCAAGGCCAACTCCAACATCGCCGTACTCAATGTCTTCGCCCGCCGCGGCGCCGGTTTCGACATCGTCTCCGGCGGTGAACTGAAGCGCGCGCTGGCAGCGGGCGCCGACCCGAAAAAAATCGTGTTTTCCGGCGTCGGCAAGTCGACGGAGGAAATGGCCTTCGCCCTCAAAACCGGCATCCTTTGCTTCAACGTCGAATCGGCGCCCGAGCTCGAACGCCTCAATGACGTCGCCGGCTCGCTCGGACTGAAGGCGCCGATTAGCCTGCGCGTCAATCCGAACGTCGATGCCAAGACGCATCCGTACATTTCGACCGGCCTCAAGGAAAACAAGTTCGGCGTCGCCTACGAAGAAGCATTCGGAATCTACCAACGCGCCGCAGCCCTGCCGAATATCGAGGTGACCGGCATCGACTGCCACATCGGCTCGCAACTGCTCGACCCGTCACCGTTCGCCGAAGCGCTCGACAAGCTGCTGTCGCTGATCGACCAACTGGCAGCCAACGGCATCACGCTACACCACATCGACCTCGGCGGCGGCCTCGGCATCCGTTATCAGGACGAAGACGAACCGACAGTCGGGAGCTACCTGCAGCCGCTGCTGCAAAGGCTCGCGGGTCGACCGCTGAAAATCATTCTCGAGCCCGGGCGCCGCCTAGTCGGCAATGCCGGCGCATTGCTCACCAAAGCCGATTTTCTCAAGCCTGGCGAGGTCAAGAATTTCGCCATCGTCGATGCCGCGATGAACGACCTTGCCCGCCCGGCACTGTACGACGCCTGGCACGACATCGTGCCGGTCGTTCCGCGCGATACCGCCCCGAGCATCTGGGAAATCGTCGGCCCGATCTGCGAATCCGGCGATTTTCTCGGCCACAATCGCCCCCTGGCCATCGAGCCGGGCGACCTATTGGCGATCATGTCGGCCGGCGCCTACGGCATGGCGATGAGCTCGAACTACAACACCCGCCCGCGCGCCGCCGAAGTGATGGTCGACGGCGACCAGGCTCACCTCGTCCGCCGACGCGAAACGGTGGAAGAGTTGCTGGCGCTGGAAAGCCTGTTGCCGTGAGGCGCGGGGCGCTGCTGTTTGCTGCCGTTCTGGTGCTTTCCGCGTGCTCGGAAAGCAAAAGCAGCAAGAAGGCGGAAGCCCCTCCCGTACCGGTCACCGCAGCCAAGGCCGTTACGCGGGATATCCCCGTCTCCCTGAAGGTCGTCGGGCGAGCAGAAGCTTTCGAGAGCGTCGCCATCAAGTCACGTGTCGACGGGCAGGTCGCCAACGTTCTTTTCACTGAGGGACAGCACGTGAATCAGGGCGATGAGCTGATCCGCCTCGACCCCACCGACTTTTCCGCACGTCTGCGGCAAGCCGAAGCCACCGCCGCCCGCGACGAGGCTTTGATCGCAAAAATGCGCGCGGACACGGCACGTTACACGGCACTCAGGGAGCGCAACTTCGTCTCGGAAGAAAAGGTCAGCGACGTCCGCACCAACGAGGCAGCGGCGATGGCTAATCTGCGCGCCAGCAAGGCAGCCGCTGAAGTCGCGCGCCTGCAGCTGTCATATGCCACCATCCGCGCACCGATCACCGGCATCGTCGGTGCCCGGCTGGTTTTTCCCGGCTCGGCCGTCAAGGCCAACGACGTCACGCTCGCCGTCGTCAATCGAGTCCAGCCGCTGCTCGTTAACTTCGCCGTACCGGAAAGGCACCTGCCGCGGTTGCGGGCCGGCAAGCAGGCGGGTCATCTGAAAGTCGACATTACGGAACCGGGAAACGAGTCGCAGCACCATGAAGGTACGGTACGGTTCATCGACAACGCCGTCGACACGGGCACCGGAACGATTCAGGCGAAAGCCGAACTTCCCAATCGCGAGGAAAAACTGCTGCCCGGGCAGTTCCTCAATGTCGCGCTGGTACTCGACACACTCAAGAGCGCAGTCTGCGTCCCGGACAATGCCGTTCAGCAAGGTGCCGACGGCAACTTCCTGTATACATTGAAAGAGGATGGCAGCGTCGAAATGCGGCGCATCGAGGTTCTCGCATCGGCATCCGGACTCACCGCGATCGGCGGTGACGTCAAAGCCGGGGAGACGGTAATCACCGACGGTCATCTGCGGCTGGTCCCCGGCGCCAAGGTGAAGGTCAAGGACGAAACCGCCGGCGCCAGGGCAGCCGGAAAATAGGACAGGCAGCCATGCATCTGCCGGAACTCTGCATCCGCCGCCCGGTGATGACCACGCTGCTGATGGCGGCGTTCATCATCTTCGGCCTGATCGCCTATCGCGCCCTGCCCGTCTCGGAACTGCCCAACGTCGACTTCCCGACCATTTCAGTGACCGCCCGATTGCCAGGCGCTTCGCCGGAAACGATGGCTTCGGCGGTAGCTACGCCGCTCGAAGGACAGTTTTCGACGATCGCCGGGCTTGAATCGCTCAGTTCGACGAGTGCGCAGGGAAGCACCTCGATCACCCTGCAGTTCTCGCTGGACCGCAACATCGACGCTGCGGCGCAGGATGTGCAGTCGGCAATCGCCTCGGCGCAGCGCAAGTTGCCGTCGGACATGCCGAGTCCGCCGTCATTCCGCAAGGTCAACCCGGCGGATTCGGCAGTTTTCTACATCGCGCTAAGCTCCCCGACGCTGCCTCTGGCGGTGGTCAACGAGTACGCGGAGACGCAACTGGCGCAACGCCTGTCCACGGTCGCCGGTGTTGCCCAGGTGCTGGTCTTCGGCTCGCAGAAATACGCAGTACGGATCCAGGCCAACCCGGACCAACTCGCCGCCCGCAACCTGGGAATCGACGAACTGCGGCAGGCCATCGCGCAAGCCAACGTCAACCAGCCGCTCGGCCAGTTCGACGGCATCCACCAGGCCTTCGCGATCAAGGACAACGGCCAGCTCACGACCGCCGCCGCCTATCGCCCGCTGATCGTCGCCTGGCGCAACGGCGCCCCGGTGCGTCTGGAAGAAGTCGCCACGCCGGTGGACGGCGTCGAAAACACCCGCATCGCCGCCTGGAACGTCGACAAGCGCGCGATCGTCCTGGCCATCCAGCGGCAGCCGGGCGCCAACACCATCGACACGGTGGCGTCGGTCAAGCGCATGTTGCCAAGCTTCCAGGCCAACCTGCCCGCGTCCATCAGCATGACCACGCTGTACGACCGCAGCATCTCGATCAGCGAATCGATCGTCGACGTTCAATTCACCCTGCTTCTCGCCGGTTTTCTCGTGGTTCTGGTCATCCTGCTGTTCCTGCGCAACCTGTCGGCCACTGTCATCCCGGCACTGGCCTTGCCGATATCGGTCATCGGCACCTTCGCCGTCATGCATGCGCTCGGCTACAGTCTCGACAACCTGTCGCTGCTGGCACTGACCCTGGCCGTCGGCTTCGTCGTCGACGACGCCATCGTCATGCTGGAGAACATCGTCCGGCACATCGAACTGGGCGAAACACCGCTGCAGGCCGCGATCAAGGGGTCGCGGGAAATCGGTTTCACGATCATCTCGATGACCGTCTCGCTGGTCGCCGTGTTCATTCCGGTGATGTTCATGAGCGGCATCGTCGGCCGCCTGTTGCACGAGTTCGCCGTCACCATCTGCGTGGCGATCCTCGTCTCCGGCCTCGTTTCGCTGACGCTCACGCCGATGCTCTGCAGCCGTTACCTGAAGCACTCGGCCAGCGAGGCGCACGGTCGCGTCTTCCGCGCCTTCGAACGCTTCTTTGAACTGCTGCTGAAGGGCTACGAAAAAACGCTGCGCCTGGCGATGAACCATCCGCGCACCGTGATGCTCGGCTTTGTTTTGTCAGTGGTCTTCAGCGGTCTGCTTTTCGTCCAGATTCCCAAGGGATTCCTGCCGAGCGGCGACAGCGGGCAGATCACTGCCTCCACCGAAGGCGCACAGGATATTTCCTTTGCCGCGATGGTGGAAAAGCAGCGCGCGGTCGCCGCCATCGTCGCGCAGGACCCGAACATCCGCTCCTTCATGTCCTCGGTCGGCGCCATCGGCTCGCGCCCGACAATGAACACCGGCTCCCTCAACATGGTGCTCAAACCCCGCCACGAACGCGAACTTTCCGCGGACGAAATCATCCAGCAGTTGCGCCCGAAGCTGGCGGCGATTCCCGGCATCCGGGTCTACATGCAGAACCCGCCGGCCATCCGCATCGGTGGCCAGGTCACCGCCGCGCAGTACCAGTACACGCTGCAGAGCACCGACCTCGACGAACTTTACCAATGGACCGACACGCTGCTGCGGCAGATTCGTCAGCTTCCCGGTTTCGTTGACGTCACCAGCAACCTCAACAACCGCAGCCCGGTGGTTGCCCTCGACGTCGACCGTGACAAGATCGCCGCGCTCGGTCTCTCCTTCGGACAGGTCGAGGATGCCCTGCAGAACGCCTTCAGCGCGCGCCAGATTTCGACGATCTACGGCACGGCCAGCCAATACCAGGTCATTCTCGAAGTCGCCCCGGAATACCAGCTCGATCCGTCGCAACTGTCGCGACTCTACGTTCGCGCCTCCAGCGGCAAGCTGATACCGCTCGACACCGTGACGCGAGTCACCCGCCGCACGCAGGCACTGACGATCAACCATCAGGGGCAGCTTCCGTCTGTCACCCTCTCGTTCAACCTGCTTCCCGGCGTTTCGCTCGGCGACGCGGTCAATCGCCTGAAAACGCTGGAACAGGAGATTCGCCTGCCGGCCACGCTCAACACCAGTCTGCAGGGAACCGCGCAGGCCTTCCAGTCGTCCTTGCAGGGACTCGGCATCCTGCTGCTGATTGCCGTGCTGGTCGTCTATATCGTGCTCGGCATTCTTTATGAGAGCTTCATTCACCCGCTGACCATCCTCTCCGGCCTTCCGTCCGCGGCCCTCGGCGCACTGGTCACGCTGCTGCTCTTCGGCATCGACCTCAACCTGTACGCCTTCGTTGGCGTCATCATGCTGATCGGCATCGTCAAGAAGAACGCGATCATGATGATCGACTTCGCGCTCGACCGGCAACGCAACGAAGGCACCCCGGCGTTCGACGCCATCTTCAAGGCCTGCCTGATCCGCTTCCGCCCGATCATGATGACCACCATGGCCGCGCTGGTCGGCACGCTGCCGATCGCCCTGGCCATCGGTGCCGGCGCGGAGGTCCGCCAGCCGCTCGGCATCGCCGTCGTCGGCGGACTGGTCGTTTCGCAGTTCCTGACGCTCTACCTGACGCCGGTGGTCTATCTGTACCTCGACCGGCTGACGCAACGCGAACAGGCGGCGCACGTCACCACGGAATCGGCCTGACCGGCATGGCTGCAAACGTTTCGCTCCCTACCGGCCAACGCGTCGACAAGTGGCTATGGGCGGCGCGCTTCTTCAAGACACGCTCGATGGCCACCGAAGCCATTCACGGCGGCCACGTACGACTCAACGGCAGCCCCGTCAAGCCGGCCCGCGACCTGCGCCTGGGTGATACGCTGGACATCACCGCCGGCCACCAGCACTGGACAGTCATCGTTCGCGGTCTGAACGAGCTTCGCCGCCCGGCCAGCGAAGCGCAGACGCTCTACGAAGAAACTGAAGAGAGCCGTACGCGCCGGGAAACCGTCCGCGAAGCCCAACGGCTCGCGCCGTCACCCGGCAGCGAACTGCGCGGACGCCCGACCAAGAAAGCAAGGCGGCAGATCCGCGGCTTCAACGAGCAGTATTGATGCAGTCGATCGACGCTTCGGCCCGGCGCCGATTCGATTACCATAGCCCGGTTTTTCCCCATAACGCTTTCTCGAGGAACGACCATGGCCGCCTCTTCTTCTGAAAACGCCCTGCTGCTGATCGACTTCATCAACGAAATCGTCCATCCGGACGGAAAGATCGCGGGCAAAGGCTACGCCGATTTCGACGCTCGCCACGGGTCGCTCGACCGGGTTGGTGCCTTGCTGCGGCACGCGCGGCGGGCAGAAATGGCGGTGATTCACGTCGGCGTGGCGTTCTCCGCCGATTACAGGGAACAGCCCGAGGCCTCGCCAGTGTTCGGCGGCGCCAAACGGTTCGGCGTGCTGCAGCGGGATACCTGGGCGACCGACTTCCACGTCAAGGCCGCGCCGCTCGCCAGCGAAGCCGCGCTGGTCAAACATCGCGTCAGCGCCTTCTTCGGCACGCCGCTCGAACTCCTGCTGCGGACTTACGGCGTCCGCAACCTGTTCATCGCCGGCTGCGCCACGGACATGGCGGTACAGACCGCCACCCGCGACGCGCATGACCGCGATTTCGCCTGCCACGTTCTCGGCGACTGCTGCATCGCCGCCAACGACGACGACCATGAGCAAACCTTGCGCATGCTGGTCAAGGTCGCCCGCATCATGACGCTCGACGAACTCGTCGCCAGCTGACACGCTCGCCGCAAACAAAAACCAACGCATGTTCCGCGCCCTCAACACCCCGCAACTCTGGCTCGTCACTCTTTCCGCCGCCGGCATCCTGATGGTCACCATGGGCGCCCGCCAGTCGCTCGGGCTTTTCCTCGCGCCGCTGGATGCCAGCACCGGCCTCGGCGTCGCTTCGATCAGCTTCGCGATGGCCGTCGGCCAGTTCGTCTGGGGTGCCGCCCAGCCGCTGGCCGGCGCCGTTGCCGACCGTTTCGGGCCGGGCCGCGTGCTGCTCGGCGGACTGCTCCTGCTGGCGCTCGGCAGCACGATCACGCCGCTGATGAACAGCACCTGGGGACTCGCCGTTTCGCTTGGGCTGCTGTCGGCGATCGGCTCGGGTGCGGGCAGTTTCTCCGTACTGTTCGGCGCGGCAACCAACCGCCTGCCGCTGGAAGCGCGCGGCGCAGCCTCCGGCGTCATCAATGCCGGCGGCTCGTTCGGCCAGTTCATCTTCGCCCCGATCCTGCAGAAGCTGATCCAGGCCATCGGCTGGATGGGCGCAATGTGGGCACTGGCCGCCGTGGTTCTGGCCGCGCTGCCGCTGGTGCGCAACGTGGCGAACCCGGCGGACCATGGACACAAAGTCGCGCACGCCGAAGACAAGGGATTGTGGCCAAGCGTCAAGGAAGCGATGCGTGACCGCAGCTATCTGCTGCTGCACGCCGGCTTCTTCACCTGCGGCTTCCACATCGCCTTCCTGGTCACCCACCTGCCGGGCGAGGTCAGCCTGTGCGGACTGCCACCCGCGGTGGCCAGCTGGTCGCTGGCCATCATCGGCCTCGCCAACATCTTTGGCAGCCTGTTCGCCGGCGCCTGCATCGCCCGCTTCCGGGGCAAACACGTACTGTTCTGGATGTACGGATCGCGGGCGGTGATGATTGCGCTCTACCTCGTCTCGCCACGCACCGACCTGACCTTCTACATCTTCGCCGCCGGGCTGGGCTTCACCTGGCTGGCCACGGTGCCGCCGACGGCGTCGATCGTCGCCAAGCTGTTCGGCGTCCGCTACCTCGGCACGCTGTTCGGGTTGACACTGCTCTCACACCAGATCGGCGGCTTCCTTGGCGCCTGGCTCGGCGGTATCGCCATCACCCGGTTCGGTGACTTCTCCTGGATGTGGTACGCCGACATGGTGCTGGCCGGCCTGGCCGCCTTCGTCAACCTGCCGATCCGCGAGGCGCCGGTCACGCGGCTGCAAGCCGCCTGACTGCTCAAAGCACGTAGCGCGACAGATCCTCGTTGCGCGAAAGTTCGATCAGCCGGGAATCGACATACGCCGCGTCGACCGTCACCGTTTCCGCGCCCTTGTTGCCGGCGCTGAACGACACTTCTTCGAGCAGCCGCTCCATCACCGTGTACAGGCGACGGGCGCCGATATTCTCGGTCCGCTCATTAACCGACCACGCCACTTCGGCGAGCCGCTGAATTCCCTCGGGAGTGAACTCCAGCGTCACCTCTTCGGTCGCCAGCAAAGCCGCGTACTGCATGGTCAAACAAGCGTCGGTCTGCGTCAGGATGCGCTCGAAATCGGCGACCGACAGGGAATCGAGTTCCACCCGGATCGGGAAGCGCCCCTGCAGTTCCGGGATCAGGTCGGACGGTTTGGCCAGATGGAACGCACCGCTGGCGATGAACAGGATGTGATCGGTACGGATCATGCCGTACTTGGTTGACACCGTCGTCCCCTCGACCAGCGGCAGCAGGTCGCGTTGCACGCCCTGGCGCGACACGTCGGCGCCGTGCGAGTCGCTGCGCGAGGTGATCTTGTCGATCTCGTCGAGGAAGACGATGCCGTTCTGCTCGACGTTGCGCACCGCCTCCAGCTTCACATCCTCGTCGTTAACCAGCTTGCCGGCCTCCTCGTCGATCAGCAGGCGGCGCGCCTCGCTGATCTTGAGCTTGCGCGACTTCTTCCGCGCCCCGCCGAGGTTCTGGAACATGCCCTGGATTTGCGACGTCAGCTCTTCCATTCCCGGCGGCGCGAAAATCTCCGCCTGAAGAGCCACCCCGGCGACTTCGATCTCGATCTCCTTGTCGTCGAGTTCGCCCTCGCGCAGTTTCTTGCGGAATTTCTGCCGGGTCGCATTCTCGTCACCGACCGCCGCATCATTGTAGAAACCACCGCGGGCCGGCGGCAGCAAGGCATCGAGGATGCGATCCTCGGCGGCATCCTCGGCACGTGTGCGCACGCCCTTCATGGCCTGTTCGCGCCCGTTCTTGATGGCAATTTCAGCAAGATCACGGATGATCGTCTCGACATCGCGGCCGACATAGCCGACCTCGGTAAACTTGGTTGCCTCAACCTTGATGAACGGGGCGTTGGCCAGGCGCGCCAACCGGCGTGCAATTTCCGTCTTGCCGACCCCTGTCGGCCCGATCATCAGGATATTCTTGGGCGTGATTTCCTGGCGCAACGGCTCACTCACCTGCGCCCGTCGCCAACGGTTGCGCAAGGCGATCGCCACTGCCTTCTTGGCCTTGCCCTGCCCGACGATATGCTTGTCGAGCTCGTGAACGATTTCCTGCGGAGTCATCTGCGTCATTTCAGTCCTGCCTTAACCACGGAACGAGGCCATTATGTTCTCATCGACCTTGCGCTGTGGCAAACTCGCGGCATTCGAGACCTGCGGGGAAAGGCACCACCGATGACCGCCAAGCAGCGCATTCTTTGCCTAGCCCCAGGCCGCGCGGCGCCGGGCATGACGCTCGCCCGGGATCTTCCGGACCGCGAAGGAAAACCGTTGCTGGCCGCAGGAACCGTACTCGACGTAGCGATGCTCGATCGCCTGATCCGGCGCGGCGTCACAACCGTCACGGTACTTGTCGCCGACACTCGGGATGCCGAAACACTCGCCAGCGAACGCGAGGCGTTTGAGAAGCGGATCGCCCACATCTTCCGCGGGACGAGTTCACCGGCTCGAGACGCTCTCCGTTCCGCGGTTCTCGCGTTCCGGATGGAAAGCGCCCAATGACGCCCCCATCGCTGGCCTCCTTGCCAACCCACGCGGAGGCGCTTCCTTCGCTGCCTGAAGTGGTCAATTATCTGATCCGGGCACTCGGTGACGACAGTGCCAATCTCGATACGCTGGCGCACCACATCAACTCCGACCCCGCCATCGTTGCGCGCTTGCTCGCGGCCGCCAATTCCGCCGGGTCGGGGCTCGCGAAACGTGTCGCCTCCGCCAGCCAGGCCTTCCTGCTCCTGGGTGCCGACAGGATCGCCACCATCGTTCTGGCCTCGGCGCTGATCTACCGCTATGACGCGCATGCGTCAGGCTTCAGTGCCCGCGTGCTCTGGCGGCACTCGCTCGGCGTCGCCACCTGCGCCCGTGTGCTGGCCGAGCAGACGGGCATTGACCCCGATCTGGCATTCACCAGCGGACTGTTGCACGACATCGGGCAACTCCTGATGTACACCGCCAGCCCGACCCATTTCCTCGCCGTGCTCGACCGGCACCAGCACGAGGACACCCCGCTGTTCGTCGCGGAGCGCGCCGTTTTCGGCTACGACCACTGCGAAGCCGGACGTATCCTGGCAACGACCTGGAAACTGCCTACCGACATCGTCGATGCCATCGCCGCCCACCACGAGCCGGACGAATTCGGCAGCGAGATGGGCAATCTGGTGCATGTCAGCGAATGCCTGAGTCATGCGCTTGATCTGGGCGAGTTGCCAAGCAACCAGGTTCCCGTTCTTTCCGATATCGCTTGTGCCAGTCTCGGTCTGTCCTGGCCAAAATTCGCCGCGCATTTCGCCGAAATCGAAGCGCGTTTCGACGACTTCCGCGTCACGCTCGGCGTTTGACCGGAGCGTCGCACCACCAGGTTAATCCAGTGTTTCGAGCGTGACGCTGTGATTGGTGTAAATGCAAAGATCGCCGGCGATGGCCAGTGATTTCCGGATGATCTCGGCCGGATCGAGTTCGGTGTTTTCCAGCAACGCCCGCGCGGCCGACTGGGCATAGGCGCCGCCCGAGCCGATCGCCAGAAGCCCCTGCTCCGGCTCAAGAACGTCGCCGTTGCCGGTGATGATCAGCGAGCTTTCGCGATCGGCCACCGCCAGCATTGCCTCCAATCGCCGCAAGGCACGGTCGCTGCGCCAGTCCTTGGCCAGCTCGACGGCAGAGCGGACCAGATTGCCCTGGTGCTTGTCCAGTTTGGCCTCGAAACGCTCGAACAGCGTGAAGGCGTCCGCGGTTCCGCCGGCAAAGCCGGCCAGGATATTGTCGTTGTGAATGCGACGTACCTTGCGCGCACTGGCCTTGACAACGATATTCCCCAGCGTCACCTGGCCGTCGCCGCCCATCGCGACTTTCCGTCCGCGACGCACCGAGATGATCGTCGTACCGTGGTATTGCTCCATGAATCTGTCCTAACGCTTGGCAAAAACGATGGTGGCCACCGCCGTCAGCCCGACAACGGAAAGCAGTTCGGCCACCAGATAATTGGGATGGAGAAAAACGATTTTTTTACCGGAACGACGGACCGACGTCAGTGCATTCAGCAACGCGCCGGCGCTGATGAAGTCGAGGCGTTTCAAACCGGAACAATCGATCTGAACCGCGTCGCGACTATCGGCGAAGGAGGCGATATCTGTAAAACGCGACGCCTTGACCTCGCCATGCAAAACGTAGGCGTCCCCCACCTCTCCACTCGCAGGAACCTCTGCCGGCATTTCCGGCTCCGGCGCCGCCACCCGCGTTGTTTCCCAGGAAGGCGGCGATTCCTCGAAAGTTACCGCGTAATTGATGGCCACTTCTTCGAAGGCTTCCTGACGCCCTTGCAACTGGCACAGTTCGAGCAGGAGAAGCCAGCACGCCTTTCCCTCGGCACGCCCGACCTCGACACATCCCTCGACCAGCGCACCAAGCACCTCGCGACCGAGCAACTCGATGTCCTGCCGGCTCTTTCGCGCCAGCACCAGCAGTTGGAGCAGGCTGGCACAACCGTCCGGATCAAGTTCTCCGACCTTGGACATGTCGAGCCGTAGCTTACGATTCTTTCCGAGCGACTGCCGGACCGCATCGAACGCCGTCTGATTGCTCCCCAGCAACTCCCCCTTGAACACCAGAGTGCTCGCCCCTCCCTCGCGCGGCTTGGGCTTTTCCGGAGCATTGCCGCTCCAACCGGGTGGCGACTTTTCAAACGCCCGCGCATACTCGATGCCCAGCGTTTCGAATGCGGATTGCTGGCCTGTCACGCGGTACAGGTCGAAAAGCATCCGCCAGAGCCGCTCGGCGGCGACGTCGCGACAGGACTGCACTGCGCTTTCGAGAACACTTTGCGCAGCCGCATCCTGACCGTTGGCGAACAGAACGGCGGCCTCTTCAGCCTGGGCATCGATCGGATCGACATCGGCCTCGACATGAAAATCCAGCGAGGATTGACTGAACACGAAGTCGGAAAAATCCGAGGGCGAATCCGCCTGGACATCCGCGCCCGGCCCTGTGGCCTCGTCTTGATCCGGCGCCGGCGTTGCCGTCTTGCCCGCGCCATCCGGTTCAGCGGGGCTGTCCTCGCCCCCCGCCTTCCGCGGAACAGCCGCCGGACGAGTAATCATCTTTTCCGGCTGTTTTTTGAAAAATGAGAAAACCATGGCAGAAGCGATCAGGTTACGGCTGGTACGCGGAGGTTTCTTTTAACACATCGCCTCACGCTCTGCAATTTGAGACCTGCCGCGAATTCACTCCCGACCTCATGCGGCATGAAGGCTCTGGCGCAGGCCCTGCTCGATGATCTCCCGCGGCAGGTCGCGGCCGATGAACACCATGACACTTTCCCGGGCGCTCCCCGGCTCCCAGTCTCTCCCGGCGCTGGCGCCCATCAGTTCATGCACACCCTGGATGATTACCCGGTAGGGCAACCCTTGCATGGCCAGCACGCCTTTGTAGCGCAACAAATCCGGACCATAGACCCGGACGATCGCCGCGAGGAAGTCCTGCAGCCGGACATCGTCGAACGGCCGCGAACTGCGGAAAACGAACGCGCCGACACGGTCCTTTGCGTGGTGATGGCGATGACCGTCAGACAGAAACCCCGGTGCAATGCGCAGCACCTCATTCAGGTTGAATCCACGGATATCGAGCAGTTCCTTCAACGGCACCTGTCCAAATTCCGCCGGGACAAGTTCGGCGCGGGGATTGATTTGCCGCAGACGCTGTGACACCGCGTCGACCTGCTCCCTTCCGACGAGATCCGTTTTCGACAACAGCAGGCGATCGGCGAATCCGACCTGCGCCTGGGCCTGCTCGTTTTCGTCGAGTTGCCGCATCGCATGCACGGCATCCACCAGGGTAATCACCGCATCGAGCAGATAACGCCGGGAAACCTGCTCGTCGAGGAAGAAGGTCTGTGCCACCGGCCCGGGATCAGCCAGGCCGGTCGTTTCGATCACCACCCTGTCGAACGCCAGCTGGCCGTCGGCGCGTCTATCGGCCAGGTCGTTGAGGATCCGGATCAGGTCGCCACGCACCGTGCAGCAGATGCAGCCGTTATTCATCTCGACGACCTGTTCCTCCCCGGAGACCAGCAAGTCGTTGTCGATGCCGGCTTCACCGAACTCGTTCTCGATGACGGCAATCCTTGCGCCATGGCTTTCGCTCAGTATCCGGTTGAGCAAGGTGGTCTTGCCGCTGCCCAAAAAGCCGGTGACGATGGTCACGGGAATGGGAGTGCTCATCGCTTCGTCTCCTTGCCACAGTTTGCACAGACCCCGCGCAGATCGAACTCCAGGCGCGTCAGCGAAAAGCCCGGCGGCAACGCCGGGGCGACAGGCAAGGAGGCGTCAAGACAATAAACGCCGCCACACTGCTCGCAGCGGAAATGCACGTGCGTCGCGTGCTCTCCGAGCGACGCCGCGGAAAAACGGAATACGCGATGCGCATCAGCACTTTTATGCGCCAAGCCGCTTGCCACCAGCCAGTCGAGTACGCGGTACAACGTTACCCGATCCATCGCCGACTCGCCCAAGCGCTCTTCGATATCCGCGTGCGAAAGCGGTGTCGGCGTCTCGCGCAACAGGCGCAGAACGCGAATACGCGCCGGCGTGGCGCGCGCACCATAGCGACGAATCTGTTCGGCGACGGTCTGTGGGCCGGACGAGAAAGTTGCAGTCATCTCTCGCTCAAGAGTCTTTCGGGAGAGCGATTAAAACACGTCACACCCAGACTCGCAACGCAGTTGCAAGTGCAACTTGAACCCCCACGCACGGACGTTGCCCAAAGTCCAACAAACGAGGAGAAACGATCATGCCGCCTGCCAGAAGCAAGGCCGACTGGGCCGGACTATTACCCCCGGAAGTTTTCCGCATCCTGTTCGAGGAAGACACCGAATACGCGTGCAGCAGCGCGCTGCTCACCGAAAAACGCGACGGCACCTTCCTCTGTGCCGCCTGTTTACAGCCCCTGTTCGACAGCCGAGTCAAATACGAAAGCGGCACCGGTTGGCCGAGCTTCTGGGAGGCTTTGCCCGGAGCGGTGGCCACCAAGACCGACTTCAAACTCGGTTATCCGCGCACCGAATATCACTGCGCCTGCTGCGGCGGTCACCAAGGGCATGTTTTCGAGGACGGCCCGCCACCGAGCGGCTTGCGCTACTGCAACAACGGGCTGGCGCTCGTCTTCGTCCCACGCGGTGAGCCGCTGCCGGAACTGCGGGGCTGAAGCGCTATTTACGTTTCGCGCGTGGATGCGCCTTGTCGTACACCTGCGCCAGATGCTGGAAATCGAGATGGGTATACACCTGCGTCGAGGCGATGCTGGCGTGCCCGAGCATCTCCTGGACGGCGCGCAGATCGCCCGACGACTGCAACAGGTGCGAGGCGAAGGAATGCCGCAGCATGTGCGGATGGACGTTGACCGACAGCCCTTGCGCGAGAGCACGACGCTTCAACTGCTCCTCGACCACGCGCGGATTGATGCGCGCACCGCGCTTGCCGATGAACAGCGCCGTCTCGCCCGGGCCGGCCACCTCCGGACGACGCCCAGCCCATCGCTCGATCGCCTCCCGCGCCTTGCTTCCGACCGGCACATGGCGCGCCTTGCCGCGCTTGCCGAGCACCCGGATTTCCCCGTCTGCCAAGTCATGCAGACAAGTAACGTCCAGCGTCGTCAACTCGGCGAGGCGCACACCCGATGAATAGAACAGTTCGAACATCGCCTGATCACGCAACTCGAACACGTCGTCGCAGTGCACCTCCAGCAAGCGACACGCTTCATCGGGCGAAAGCACCTTCGGCAGCGTCTGCGGTCGCTTCGGCGCCTTGACGCCTTCGACGGGGTTGGCGGAAATTTCGCCACGCACGCCAAGCCAGCGGTAAAAGCCGCGCCAGGCCGACAACATGCGCGCCAGCGAGCGGCCGGACAATCCC